>Ga0315274_10002210_pt1 | contig 29560 bp, 23 predicted proteins | sample YL17G02_20_MG_FD_203700 | JGI IMG/M metagenome (GOLD analysis project Ga0315274, IMG submission 203700) | Sediment microbial communities from Yellowstone Lake, YNP, Wyoming, USA - YL17G02_20 | ecosystem: Environmental > Aquatic > Freshwater > Lake > Sediment | place: USA: Wyoming | collected...
GCGTCCGGGACCAGTTCATTGTCGAGCAGATGCGCATCAAGAACGTGTCTTCGGCGGAACTCATCATCTCCCCGTACAAGATCGAGACCTACTACCAGGCGAACCTGGACACCTACAAACTGGGCGACCAGGTGAAGCTGCGCACGATCCTGCTGCTCAAAGCCAGTCACGACGAAGGCGTGAGCCGTCTGGTCAAAGAGATCCACACAAAGCTTACCAATGGCGCACCGTTCGCTGAAATGGCGGCAATCTATTCCGATGGTTCACAGAGCTCCCAGGGCGGCGATTGGGGTTGGGTGGAGAGGAAGGTTCTCCGGGAAGACTTGGCCAACGTGGCCTTCTCAATGAAACCCGGCCAGCTTAGCGAGGTGTTGGAAAAGGCCGAGGGCTATTACGTCATGCTCGTGGAAGAGGCCCGTCCAGCTCATGTGCGTCGGTTGTCGGAGGTGCGAGATGATATCGAAGGCATCCTCAAGAGCCGGGAACGGAACCGGTTGCAGAATAAGTGGCTGGACCGGCTGAAAAACAAGTCCTTTATCCGTTACTTCCCGGAAGCGCGGTAATCCCGTACCAGCCCGCTTGAGCGCGCCGACTTCTCCCGGACCACGTCACACTATATGACTGGCTGGATTGTCATCTCGTTGGGGGACGTCACCGGCATTGGGCCCGAGGTGACGCTCAAAGCCCTCGCGGCGGAATTGGCCGCGGATGACACCCGCTACCTGTTGATCGGCGACGGCACGGTCCTTGGCGGGCTTAACCAGGAGCTGAAACTGAACCTCCCTTTGATCCCCTTCCATGGAAGACAAGAAGCTGGGCGAATCTTCGTGCATGAACCGGCTGCTGGGGCGCTATCTGACAGGCCAGCGCCCGGTTGTGCTGCCGCCGCGCGCGCGAGCCTGGCCTGGCTTTCCGAAGGAGCCCGCCGTTGCCTGAGCGGCGAAGTGGATGCCTTGGTAACCGCCCCGGTCAACAAGGGGTCGATCCTTCGCACCGGCCAACGTTTTATCGGCCAAACCGAGTTCCTCACCGAGTTGGCCGGGGCGCAGGATACAGCCATGATGCTGCTGGGTCAGGATGACCGCCAGCGATGGCTCCGGGTAGTCCTGGCCACCACCCATGTTGCCCTGAAGCGTGTGGCTGATCACCTGAGCACTTCCGGGATCACAAGGATCATCCAACGGGCAGCGCAGGCTTGTCGGGAGCTGGGATTGCCTGCGGCGCGTGTGGGCGTCTGCGGCCTCAATCCACATGCGGGTGAAGAGGGGGCCTTGGGCGACGAAGAATCGCGGTTCATCGCCCCGGCCGTCCGGGCCGCGCGGGAGCAAGGGTTCGACGTGACCGGTCCTTGGCCGGCGGACACGCTGTTCTACCGTGCTTACCGAGGCGACTTCGATATCGTCGTGGCTATGTACCATGACCAGGGACTGGGCCCGTTGAAGATGATCGCCTTTGAAACCGGGGTGAACTGGACGATCGGGCTGCCTTTCATCCGGACCTCCCCAGACCACGGCACCGCGTACGACATTGCGGGGCAAAACGTGGCCCACCCCGGCAGTATGATCGCGGCGATCAGACTGGCCCGCCAACTGGTCCGTAACCGCGCCTCACCGGTGCAGTGACAGCCGGGGGCCTCCAAGCCATTGCCCATCGGAGTGTTCTGACTCCGCCTCCCGGGGCGGTGTGCAGTCAGACGCGCACTTCACAGACTGGCTTTTCCTGGCTCAGTATGTGCGGTAGCAACCAATGTCAGCATTTGCAGGCAGAATAGTCGGTGGTTATCGGAATCGGTCGGTGAGACCGGTGAAGAACCTTCCGGTCTCGACACGTGGCAAGTTCTGTCCCTATCCTTTGGGGCCAACTTAAACGGCATGCGACAGTTCGTCACCATCGCGGTCAATGCGTTCATGGAACTGGTCAGGCAGTCCATCTTCCTGATCCTGATGACCTGCTCTGCCGGTTTCATTGTGTTCCTGTCCAGCGTTTATTACTTCGGCTTCGGCGATGACCCCAAGCTGGTCAAAGACAGTACGCTCGCCACGATGCTGGTGGTCGGACTGTTCGGCGCTGTCATCAGTGCCGCCGCCTCGGTCGCGCACGAACTCCGCTCCGGCACCGCGCTGGCCGTGCTGGCCAAACCGGTGGACCGGATCCAGTTCTTGCTCGCCAAGTTCCTCGGGGTGGCTGCGGCGCTGGCGTTGATGACTTACACGAACCTCCTGTCTGCATTGCTCTCCAGCCGCATGGCCTTCGATGCCTACGGCTCGCCGGACAACCGCGCCCTGGCGATCTTCTACGGGGCCATGCTCCTGGCTTTTGCCCTGGGCGGCTTCACCAACTACTTCATGCGCCGGCCGTTTGTCTCCGACGCGGTCTTCTCCATGGTAGGGACGATCACAGCGGCGTTTGTGGTGATCAACTGCTTCAACAAAGATGGCGCCTGGCAAACCTTCGGCACGGGCGTGGACTGGCGGCTGTTACCGGCCACAGTGCTGATCTTGTTTGCGCTCTGGATTCTCGCCGGCTTGGCGATTGCCTGCGCGACCCGTTTCGAGATGATACCCACGCTGGCGATTTGCACTGGCGTTTTCCTGCTGGGCCTGATGTCGGACTACTTGTTTGGCCGCCCCGCCGCGCCTGCCTGGGAAACCCTGACCTCGCGGGAAGAGCTCAACAGCCCCCAATGGTCGCCGCAGCAGAAAGCCCTGCTGGAGGAGACGTTGAACCAGTACGACACCAACAAGAACGGACAGCTCGATTTTGGCGAGCTGCAAGCCATGCGCCCGGAGCAGAAACAGAAGCTGCGCGCGGCCGGTCTGGGGGGCGCACGATGGGCTTCTGTGCTTTACACGGTGCTCCCGAATTGGCAGCTTTTCTGGCTCGCCGATGCCCTGGAAGCGAAGAAGAGCATTCCGTGGAGCTACGTCGGCAAGGCCTTTGCCTATATGGCCGGCTACGTCGGCGCACTCTTGGCGTTGGCGCTGGCATTGTTTGAGGATCGCGAATTGAGTTAGCATGGAACGTAACGTTAAGAAAATCGGCGTGGTCAACCTGGGGCTCCTGTTGTTGGTGGGCGCTGCCGGTTTGGCGGTGGCCAACTTCTCCGACCTCCTTTCGGGCCGCTTGGCCATGGCGTTCATTGGCTTGGGCTTCCTCGTCGCACTGGTGAGTTACTTCCAGATGCGGCTCGAGGATCGGGAGCTCCTGGAGAAGCTGGAGTTCGACGAGTTGACCAAGTCCGCGCGCAGCGCCACCCTGTTCAACACCAAAGAGGCTGAGGTCTTCCCGGCCCAGCGCGCCCGGGAGCAGTTCGAGCGCTGGATCGTGCCAATCTTCACGGTGGTTCTATTCCTGCTGCAAGCCGGGGGCGCGCTCCTGCTATGGCGTTGGCTGCCGAAGACCGACCTCACGCCGCTTAACCAGCCGATGGTGGCGCTCTCGTTGTTCGGCTTGTTCGCGCTGCTGCTGTTCCTGCTGGGCCAATACTCGGTCCGGCTGGCCCGGTTGGACAAAATCCGCCTGCTCCGCCCTGGAGCCAGCTACATCCTGCTGGGTGCTTACCTCTGTTTCCTGGCCCTGGTCGCGATCGCCACGGTCGAAGCCGGCTTTTCGCAGATCGACCTCGTCATCGCCCGCGCGCTCTGTGTCGTGTTGGCGCTGATCGGTTTCGAAACCCTGGTCAATCTGGTCCTGGAAATCTACCGTCCGCGCGTCAAGGGCGGCGAAGTCCGCTTGCTCTACGAGAGCCGGTTGGTCGGCTTGCTCGGCCAGCCCGAAGGTCTCATCACGACGGCCGCTCAAGCCCTGGATTACCAGTTTGGCTTCAAGGTTTCAGAGACCTGGTTCTACCGATTCCTGGAGAAGGCCCTGGCCTGGCTGGTGCTGGCGCAGTTCGGCATCTTGCTGCTCTCCACCTGTGTCATCTTTGTGGAGCCGGGCGAAGGCGCGTTGTTGGAACGGTTCGGCCGACCGGTCCTGGTGAACGGCCAGGTAACGCTCGGGCCCGGCCCCCACCTCAAATTGCCCTGGCCCATCGACAAGGTCCACCGCTTCACGAACAAACGCGTCCAGGGCTTCCTCATCGGCGCCGATTTGGAGGAAGAGGCACCCGGACCGGCCCACAAGGAAAAGACCGTCCTCTGGACGGTCAAGCATGCCAAAGACGAGTTCAACTTCGTGGTGGCCAGTCGCGAGACCGGCTCGCCCTCGGTCAGCACCAACCTCATTGGCAGAGAGGTGCTGCCCCCCGTCAACCTGGTCTCGGCAAAGGTCCCCGTCCATTACACGATTCGCGATCTCGAAGCTTGGGCTTACAAGCACAGTTCTCCCAGCAACCTGCTCGAAGAACTGGCGACGCGCGAAGTGGTGCGTTACCTCGTCAGTGTGGACCTGAGCGACATCATGGCCCCGGGTCGCCAGCAAGCAGGTGAGGAACTGCGCGTGCGCATCCAGAAAGCCGCCGATGCCCTCGACCTGGGCGTGGACATTCTCTACGCTGGCGTGCAAGGCATTCATCCGCCAGTCAAGGTGGCCCCGGAGTACGAGGCGGTGGTCGGCGCCATGCAACAAAAGGAAGCCACCATCTCGGAGGCCAGAAGCTATGAAGCCATGATTATACCCCAGGCCCGCGCCGAGGCGACCAATCGCGTCCAACAGGCCGAAGCTTACCAGTTCCGCGCCACCTCGGCCGCCACGGCCCAGGCTTCCCAGTTCGCCAACCAGGAGAAGGCGTTCCAGGCTGCGCCTGCCGTCTATGTCCAGCGCGCTTACCTCCAAGCCCTGGCTCGGGGAAGCAGTGGGGCGCGCAAGATCGTCCTCGGCGCCACCAACACCACCGATGAGCTCTGGCTGAATCTCGAAGACGAAATTGCCGCCTCGCTGCTCAAAGGTGTCTCTGGCGCGCTCCCGCCACCCAAGAAGTGATTTGAACTTGAGTCCTATGAACAAGAACTACCTGTCGGTTGCCGTTGGAGCTGTGCTCCTGGTCATTTTCGCCCTGCTGCTGGTCGTCTTTCAGGTCCGCCAGACCGAAGTGGTCATGGTCACCACCTTCGGCAAGCCCACTCGCGACGTCTCAACACCAGGACCGTACTTGAAGCTGCCGTGGCCCATCCAAAGGGTTCACCGCTTTGACAAGCGCATCCACAACTTCGAAGACCAGTTTGAGGAGATGCTGACCAAGGACGAGCGCAATCTGCTGGTCATGGTTTATGCCGGCTGGACCATCGCCGACCCCAAGCTGTTCCTGCCCCGCTTCGGTGATGGTTCAGTGGGCGAGGCCGAACGCGCCCTGCAGGTCCTTATCTCCAGCCACAAAAGCGCCGTGATCGGCAAACACCCCCTCGCTGACCTGGTCAACGCGGATGCAACGCAGCTCAAGTTCGTCGAAATCGAGCAGCAAATCCTGGACGAGGTAAAACCCAAGGCGCTGGCCAGTTACGGCATCGACATCAAGTTTGTCGGCATCAAACGGCTCGGTCTGCCGGAAAAGGTCACTGAGAAGGTATTCGAGCGGATGAAATCGGAACGCCAGTTGCTGGCGAACCGGATCAAATATGAAGGCGAAGAACAGGCCAACATCATTCGCGCGGCGGCGGACAAAGAACGTGATCGCTTGCTCAGCCTGGCCGACGCCGAGGCCTGGCGGATCCGCGGCAACGCCGACGCCGAAGCTTACAGGTCCTTCAGCGTCTTCAAGCAGAACCCGGAGTTGGCCAACTTCATCCTGAAGCTCAACGCTTTGGAAGCGGTCCTTACCAACCGCACAACCTTGATCCTGGACCAGCGCACACCGCCGTTTGACTTGCTCCAGAAGACCCCCGCCGACCTTCCCAAGTCGGAGCCTAAGAACTGAGCCCCCATGAACGAGTCGCCCGATCAACCTCGTCTCGATCAGCAAATCCTTCAGCCGGCTCCCCAGCCAGCTCCGACCCCGACGGTGCCAACCGCCCTCGAGGATGCGGGCTCACAGGCCCTGGCCGAGGCGCTCAGCGCCAGCTTCGCCATCATCCGCGTGATCATGGTCGTGCTCGTGATTGTGTTCCTCGGCTCAGGTGTGTTCACCGTGGGCTCGCAGGAACGGGCCATCATCCTGCGTCTGGGTAAAGTGGTCGGGCAAGGTGAGGCGGCCCTGCTCGGTCCGGGCTTTCACTGGGCGTGGCCTTACCCCATCGACGAAGTGGTCAAGATCCCCGTCGGCCAGATCCAAAGCGTCCACTCTTCGGTCGGGTGGTACGCCGTCGAGCCCGGGACGGACCCGTTGACCAATGCGCCGATCTCCACCGTCTCCCTCAATCCCGCCACCGACGGCTATACCCTCGCGGCCCAAGGCAACATCATGCACGTCTGGGCGACGTTGCGCTACCGGATCACGGCCCCGGTCAAGTACCATTTCGGCTTCACCAATGCGGCCGCCGCAGTCACCAACATCCTCGACAACGCAATCCTCTTCGCCTCCACCCGCTACAAGGTCGATGACGCGTATCGCCTCGACCGGAATGGCTTTACCGAGATGGTCCTGGCGCGCGCCGATCAGCTTGTCAAACAACTCGACCTGGGCATCACGCGTGAGCAAAGCGAGGTCATCGCCCGCCCCCCCTACCCGCTTAAGGAAGTGTTCGATCAGGTCGGCACGGCCGAGCAATCCAGCAGCCAGACCAACAACGCCGCCAGGAGCCAGGCCGATAAGATCACCAGTGAAGCCCGGAGCGCGGCCGCGAACCGCCTCAACGCCGCCGAGAATGACCGCAAACGGCTGGTGGACCTGGTGGCCTCGGAGGCCAAGACGTTCCAGGAACTTCTGCCGCGTTACGAAGAAAATCCGCGGCTGTTCCTGGAGCGCCGCCAAATGGAGACCCTTCAGCGCATCCTGACCAACGCCCAGGACAAGATCCTGGTCGTGGATCGCGCCGATGGGAAACCACGGCAATTGCGGATCCAATTGAACCGCGAACCGCAAGAGGTTCCGAAGAGAACTCCCTGAGTTGAACGTGTGATTTTAGCACCCCGCAAGCTATGGAAGACGCATCGCTGTTGAACCGCCTCAACCACCACCCGCCTGCGCTCAACGGGGCCGCGACCGGCGCGTTGAAGCATGAACAGGAGGGCACCCAAGTCCGCCTGACCCAAACGCTCATCGGCCTGCTGTTTATCATCAACTCCTTCATCGTCGATTGGACCGGGTTTGGCGGCAAAATGGTCTCCGAGGCCAGTGCCATGATCGGCGCCATCATCCTCGGCTATCCGATCGTCTGGACCTCCATCCGCAATCTCAAGCGCGGCATCCTCTCGATCAATGAGTTGGTCGGCATCGCCGTGCTGGCCGCCTTCGCCGCCGGCGCCTTCGGCGCGTCCGCCGAAGCCGGCGGCTACCAGACCGCAGGCATCGTCGCCTTCTTCATGCTGATGGGCGAAATCATCGAAAGCCGCACCGCTGCCGGCGCACGCGCCTCCATCGAGTCGCTCATCAAACTGACTCCCACCAAGGCCCGCCGCCTCGTAAACGGCCGCGAAGATGAAGTCCCCGCCAGCGACCTGGCCGTGGGCGACCTGATCCGGATCCGCCCGGGCGACAATGTCGCCGCCGACGGCCTGATCCTGAGTGGCCAGGGTTCATTCAATCAGGCCACCATCACCGGCGAATCGCTGCCGGCAGACAAGAAACCCGGTGATGAAGTGTTTGCCGGAACCCAAAACCTGACGGGCGTGCTCGAGATTCGCGTCACCCGCGCCGGTCGCGACACCACCCTCGGCCGCGTGCGCGAGCTGATCCTCGCCGCGGAGAAAACCAAGCTCCCGATCATGAAGATCGTGGACCAGTACATGGGCTTCTACACACCGCTGGTGCTGGTCATCGGCGCGTTGGTCTGGGCCTTTACCCGGGACCTCAACCGCGTGATCTCCGTGTTGATCGTCTCCTGTCCCACTGCTTTCATCCTCGCCACGCCGACGGCCATGGTCGCGGCGCTGTCCGCCGCCGCCCGCCTCGGTATCCTGATCAAGAATGTCGCCGACATCGAATTGGCGGCGCGGATCAATGCGTTCATCTTCGACAAGACCGGCACACTCACGACGGGCAAACTCGCCGTCAGCCGGCTGGCCCCCTTGAACAGCGTCAAGCCCGCCGAACTCCTCCGGGTGGGGGCTGCGGCTGAGAGATACAGCAACCACCCCACCGCCAAAGCGCTGGTTCAACTGGCCGACGAAGCCGGTGTGCTGCTGCCGGAGCCCCAGGACTTCTCAGAATCGGCCGGCCGCGGGGTCAAAGCCCGCGTGGATGGCGCCGACATCCTCGTGGGCCGCGCACAGTGGCTCAGAGACAACGGCGTCACCGAGGACTTCCTCCACTCCGTCGATCTCAACGAAACCGAGGGCTTCAGCCTGATCTTTGTCGCCCGCAACGGCCATTGCATCGGCTGGGTCGGCCTCCAGGACCAAACTCGGCCAGAAGCCCGGCAAGCGCTGGCCGAGCTCAAGCCCAGCGGTGTCCGCCGCATCGCGATGGTCTCCGGCGATCGCCAACCGGTCGCGGCTCGCGTCGCGCGCGAGATCGGTTGCGAAGAAGTCGCGGCCGAATGCCTGCCGCAGAACAAGGTCGAGTTCGTCCGACAGATGAAAGCCAAGGGCTATCGCGTGGCTGTGGTCGGCGATGGAGTCAACGACGCGCCGGCCTTGGCGGCAGGGGACATAGGCATCGCCATGGGCGCCGCCGGCAGCGAAGTGGCCATCCACAGCGCGACCATTGCGCTCATGAACAACGACCTGCGCCGGCTGCCCTTCCTGGTGAAGCTCTCCCGCCAGACTCGCTCGGTCATCAACCAGAATTTCCTGCTCGGCGTGTTCTTCATCATCGGCGGGTTGTGTCTGGCGGCCTTCAACTATATCGGACCGGTCGTCGCCGCCCTCATGCAGAACTTCGGCTCGCTGATCGTGATCTTCAACAGCGCGCGGCTCGTGCGCATGGGCGAGGAACTGGAGCCGTTCCAGGCCGAGCAGCCCACCTCGCCTCCAAACACGGGTGAAGGCGTGCGGTCCGCCCCACAACTGGCCCCCAAGCCGGCCTGAGCCGCTCAGATGAAGTGCTTCTGCCATCTGGAAACCGATGCCGTTGCCATCTCCACAAAAGGCGGATTCCGGCTCTGAGTTATGATCGCCCCTGAGACTTCGCGCTCCCCACTCCGCCCTCCGCAATCGCCCGAAGTGGTCGTTGCCGTGCGCGGCCTCACCAAGGTCTTCAAAGACTTCTGGGGCCGACCCAAAGCGCGGGCGGTGGATAACGTCGATTTCGAGGTGCGCCGTGGCGAGGTCTTTGGTCTGCTGGGCCCAAACGGCTCCGGCAAATCCACCACGGTGAAGATCCTCCTGGGTCTGCTATATCCGACCAAAGGGCACGTCGAAGTCTTCGGCCACTCCCCGCGCCATGTCAAAACCAAGGCGCGGATTGGCTATTTGCCCGAAGAGTCCTATCTCTACCGCTACCTGGATTCGCGGGAGACGCTCCAGTTCTTCGGGAATCTGTTCGAGTTGCCGGCGGCTGATCGCCGGCTGCGGACCGAGCAACTGCTGGAAATGGTAGGGCTCAGACAGGTGCAACGCCGGGTGGTCGGGGAATTCTCCAAAGGCATGCAACGGCGCATCGGTTTGGCCCAGGCCCTGATCAATGATCCCGACCTCGTGATCCTGGATGAACCGACCTCCGGTTTGGATCCCATCGGCTGCCGCGAGGTCAAAGACCTGATCCTCGCCCTGGCCCGGCGTGGCAAGACGGTCATCTTAAGCAGTCACCTGCTGGCGGACGTGGAGGACGTTTGCGACCGGGTGGTCATTTACTACGGCGGCCGGATCCAGGCCATGGGCACCATGAACGAGTTGCTGGCCAGGCCCGACTCGGTTCGCATCACCGTCCCCGCGCTCTCACGGGAGATCATGGATCGCCTGCTGACGATCCTGCGCTCCGAACTGGCCGCAGACCAGGTCAACATCGATGTGCCCACCCAAAACCTGGAGGGCTACTTTCTGAATGTCGTCCAGAAAGCACGCGAAGCCGAAGCCGCCACTTCCGGCGCGACCTCGGGCCACAAGGTAGCGGCTTACCTGCGCGGCGATGCCGAAGCCGTCTCACCGACGGACAAGATCCTGGAACGCCTGACTCAGCCTCAGGCCGCCGCCGCGGAACCCACGGTGGTGCCAACTCCGCAGCCAACGGCAGCCGTCAACTATGAGAAACTGGAGCAATTGACGAAGCCGACCGAAATAGTGGCTGCCTCCCCGGCCCCGGCGCCCGAACCGACACCGGCGGCGGCGTTGGAGAAGGCCAACGAGAAGCTGGCATCGCTTTTGGGCAAGCCCAAGTGAACCCTCCCCACCGGTTCGACCGGAGAGGCCTCGCATGAAGCAACGTCTGCTCACCATCGCCTTCCTGACTGTCAAGGCGGCCTTCCGCTTCCGCCTCGTCGTTGTGCTCGCGACCTTGCTGCTGGGCGTCGTGATTCTGTTACCAGCCCTCATCAAACATGACGGCAGCGCCCGCGGCTTTGCGCAAATCGTGCTGACGTACACGCTGGGTTCGATCACCACCATGCTCGGCTTTGCCACCCTGTGGCTGGCGTGCGGCACCCTCGCCCGCGACGTCGAAGAATGTCAGATGCAGATGGTGGCCGTGAAACCGGTGGCCCGTTGGGAGATTTGGCTCGGGAAATGGCTGGGCATCATGTTGCTCAACGCGCTGCTGCTGGCCTTGTCCGGCGGCGCCGTTTACCTCCTGATGCAAGTGAAGGCGCGGGAGTTGACACCGCAAGAACAGACGATCCTGCGCAACGAAGTGTTGGTGGCTCGAGGCTCGGTCAAAGAACCAATGCCCGACATCAAGGAAGCGGCCGAGCAGCGATTTGAGGAGCAGGTGAAAAAACTGTCGCCCACCGGCCTGGATCGCACTCTTCTGCGCAAACAAATCGAAGAACAGTTGAAGTGGCGGGAACAACTGGTCCCCAGCGGGCACCGTCGCATTTGGCAACTGGACCTGAGCCTCGCCCGGGGACACGTGCGCGATCAACCGCTGTTCGTGCGCCTCAAGTTCCACACACCGCAGACGGTCAATATGGATGAGCCCGCCCAGGCCGGCACGTTCCTGGCGCAGATTCTCGTCGGCAAGCCCGAAACGCCCCTCCAGCGGGTGCTCAAACCCATGAGCCTGTCGGCGGGAACGTACCACGAGATCCAGGTGCCCCCCAACCTGCTGGACGAGAATGGCGTGTTGTGGGTGGAATTCCGCAACTACAACGACGTGCCGCTCCTGTTCCCGCTGGAAGACGGCATGGAGGTGCTTTATCGCGAGAGCGGATTCGGACTTAACTTTTTGCGCGGACTGGGCATCCTCTTCTTCTGGCTGGGGCTGTTTGCGGCGCTCGGACTGTGCGCGGCGAGCCGCTTTTCCTTTCCGGTCGCGGCATTCGTCTGCCTGGGCTTGTTATTCGTCGGGCTCTCCAGCGGGACCTTGTCCACCGTGGCCAGCGAAGGCACATACCTGGGCATCGATTGGGACAAGGGCCAGGCTTACCACCCGATGATTGACGCGGTCCTGGTGCCCATCTTCAAAGGGCTGCTCAAGGTGATCAACCTGGTGCGGGACTTCTCACCGATTGACTCACTGAGCAGCGGGCGCAGCATTACCTGGGGACAACTGGCGCAAGCGTTCGGACAGATCACCTGCTTGATGAGCGGGTTCCTGGCCGCCATCGGCATCTTCGTTTTCACCCGCCGCGAGTTGGCGACGGCGCAAGGCAACGTCTAGTATGAACGGCTTCCGCACCAGGCTCTACAAGCCGCTGTTGGCCCTGATCGCCGCGGCGCTGCTGCTGGGCGTTTCGTTCTGCCAAACCGAACTGAACCGCGACCGCGAAGAACTGGGACTCACGCGCCTGAAACCGCTGGAAAACGCCCCGCCGATGCTGGCGTTCACCACGGTGGCCCTCGGCGGGTTCCGCGGCCTCATCGCCAACGTCCTTTGGATTCGGGCCTCCGAGTTGCAGGACGAGGGCAAGTACTTCGAGATGGTCCAACTCGCCGACTGGATCACCAAGCTCCAGCCGCACTTCACCACGGTCTGGATCCAGCTCGCCTGGAACATGTCCTACAACATCTCGGTCAAGTTCGCCGAGTTTTCCGATCGCTGGCTCTGGGTGCAACGCGGGATTGAACTGTTGCGCGACCAGGCCCTCAAGTACAACCCGCAGGAACCGCTCATCTACCGCGAACTCGCCTGGCACTTTCAGCACAAGATCGGCGCGGGCATGGACGATGCCAACCTCTATTACAAAGTCCAGTGGGCGCGGGTCATGGAAAACGTGCTCGGCTCGGGTCGGCCGGACTATGCGGAACTGTTGCACCCCACGACGCTGGCAGCTACGAATCGCCTCCAGACGCTGACCGGGAAATACAAAATGGATCCAGCCAAAATGGAGGAGGTCGATAAAGCCTACGGTCCGTTTGACTGGCGCCTGCCGGAATCGCACTCAGTCTATTGGGCCAAACTCGCCCTGGACAAGCTCGTTTCCAGCAACGCCAAGCCCGAAGACCTGATGATGCTGCGTCGGTCCATTTACCAATCAATGCAAATGGCGCTATACCGCGGCCGCTTGATCGAGGGGTCGTTCAGCGGGGACCGTTTGGCGATCGGCCTTCGGCCCAACCTCGATCTGGCCCCCAAGGTCAACAAGGCCTATGAGCAAATGATGGATGAGGCCCCGGACATGCGCGATCATATCGGCAACGCCCATCGCAATATCCTCCGGGACATCGTCTATATGCTTTACACCCATAACCGGGTCGAAGAGGCCGGCCTGTGGTTCCGGTATCTGGGGGAGAAGTACCCGAGCAAGCCACTGTTGGATTACAACACCAATTCCTACCCCGCCAACATCACCTTGGACAATTACGTGGTGGGCCGGGTCCAGGGCGACGTCGGCGAGACGAGCCGCGAGCGGACTACGTACAATCTCGATGGTCTGTTCGTTCAGTCGTTTGAAAACGTCGCCCTCGGCCGAGACGGCGAAGCGGCCGGGTATGCCCTCCTCGCCCAGCGCGTCTGGGAAAATTACATGTCGAAGCTGAAGGAAAAGGCTTCGATTGAGCGCATGGGCCTGGATCCGCTTGAACAAATCCGCGACAACGTCCTCCAGCAGTTGTTGGATCCCAAAGAGGGCCTGGATCCTGCCCTCGCCAATCGACTCCGGACCAAGCTCGGCCTGCCCGCCGGCGTCAACGCCCCGCCGACCAACGCCCCGCCGAGGCGGTGATTACGCACGGTCGGACCTGATCAACAGGCCAACTTCAGGATCTCCAGCACCTCGGACCTGCCGATCGCCTGGTGCTCCCCCAACTTCATCCCACGTTGCTCGAATCGACTGGCAATCTCCTCAAGCTTGTCCGTGCCGATACCCCATTCCGAAAGGCGGGTTTTCATGCCCAACGAACGGAAGAACTCCTCAGTCTTCCGGATGGCGACGGCGGCCTGGTCGTCACCGTTGCGCACGCCCCAGACCCGTTCGGCGTATTGGGTCAGCTTCTGCGCCTTGGTCTTTTTTTGGTGCTTCCACATGGCGGGCATGACGATCACGAGGGTCTGGGCATGGTCCAGGCCGAAAAACGCCGTCAGCTCATGGCCGATCATGTGCGTGCTCCAGTCTTGTGGCATCCCACAACTGATCAGGCCGTTGAGCGCCTGGGTGCAGCACCACATCAGGTTGGCGCGGGCAGCGTAGTCCGTTGGTTCGCGCAACACCTTTGGACCTTCCTCGATCAGGGTCAGCAGAATCGCCTCGGCCTGGCGGTCCTGTAGCGGGCCGCTGGCCGGGTATGTCATGTACTGCTCCATGACATGGGCGAAGGCATCGGAAATGCCGTTCTGCGTTTGCCGCAGGGGCAAGGTGAAGCTCGTCTCCGGATCGAGGATGGAGAATCGTGGATGAACGAGCGGGTTGGCGAAGGCGAGCTTCTCCCGGGTCGAGTTACGCGAGATTACCGAGTTGCCGTTCATCTCGGAACCGGTGGCCGGCAAAGTGAGGATACAACCAACAGGCAAGGCCTGGCTGGCCGGGGCGTGCCTGGCGAGGATGTCCCACGGGTCGCCGTCGCTGTAAAACACGGCGAGCGCGATGAACTTGGTGCCGTCGAGCACCGAGCCGCCACCGACCGAGAGCAGGAAGTCCACCTGCTCCTTGCGGCAAACCTCGACCGCCTTCATCAGTGTCTCGTAGCGCGGGTTTGGCTCGATGCCGCCGAACTCCAGCACCGGGCGGCTTTTCAGGGCCTGGGTGACCTGGTCATAGACGCCGTTCCGTTTGATTGACCCGCCGCCGTAGGTCAGGAGGATCTTGTTATTGGCGGGGATGAGACCGGCCACCTGCCTGAGGGTGCCTGTGCCGAAGACGATCTTGGTTGGGTTGTGATAAACGAAGTTTTGCATGGCGCGACTGGTTTCGATCTGCTCCCGGGATTTGACGGCAAATCGCGGCAGGTTTCAACCCGGAAAAGGCAGGATCCAAAGTGCCCAGGATGGCCGGGCCCCGGTCAACTGCCGGAATACAGCGCCTCCGCGGGCGTGGTTCCGCCAACCCGCTTCACGCCCCGATCCGGGTTTGCGGCCAGGTGCTCGCAGATCTTGAACACGGTCTCGGCAGCATCGGGCAGGCCTGCGGCCGCAGCCAGTTGACTGGCGGTGAAGCACTGGCCCTTGTTGACAGTGAGACAGCCCAGGACCTTGGCTTGCAGCGCGATCACCGCGTCGGCTGCTCGCTTGCCAGCTTGCACGCCGGGTTGATGGTAGGCGTTGATGTTTATGAGGGTGGCGTAGAAGCCGACGGCGCGCTCGAACAAGGCGATCAGCACACCGACACTGAATGGCGACACGTCGCGGATGGTCAGCGTGATGGATTGGCGGTCCTTCTCGAAGAGCGCCTCCCGTGTGCCCAGAAAGAAGCCGGACAGGTAATCGCCGGCGGTCACGCCCGGTTCAACCTGAAGGGATTCGCCCGCGCGGTCCTGCAACACCTCGATGAACTGGACGAAAAAGTCATTTGGCCCTTCGCGGAGTTGTTGCACGTAGGCATGCTGGTCGGTAGATCCCTTATTGCCATAGACGGCCAAGCCCTGGTTGACGACCTTGCCCTCACGATCCAGTCCCTTGCCCAGCGACTCCATCACCAACTGTTGCAGGTAACGCGAGAACACCTCCAACCGGTCCTTGTACGGGAGCACCACCATGTCTTTCTCGCCTTTGCCATTACCCAGCAAATGCCACATCAAGGCCAACTGCGCTGAGGGATTCCTGGCGACCTCCGGCTGGCGGGTGATGTCGTCGCAGGCCTTGGCGCCGGCTAGCATCCGGTCGATCCTGATGCCCTGCAGCGCCGCCGGCAACAGACCGACGGCGGACATCTCGCTGGTGCGGCCGCCCACCCAATCCCACATGGGGAAGCGGCGCAGCCAGCCTTGCGCGATCGCCTGCCGGTCCAACTCGCTGCCGGCTCCGGTAATGGCGACAGCGTGTCTGGCGAACTCCAGTCCCGCGCGTTGGTATGCGGCCTGGGCTTCCAGCATCCCGTTTCGGGTTTCCCTGGTGCCGCCGGATTTGGAGATCACGACACACAGAGTTCGACCCAGTTTCCTGCCAATCCGGGCGAGCACGTTGTCCATCCCATCCGGATCAGTGTTGTCGAAGAAGAACACCTTCAGCTTGTCCCTGCCGGGCTGGCCCAGTGCGTGGGCAACAAACTGCGGTCCCAAGGCCGAGCCGCCAATGCCGATCACCAGCAACTGCTTGAACTTGCCTTGAGCACCCTTCACGGCGCCCTGGTGGACCTCTCGGGCAAAAACCTTCACTGCTGCGGCCGTTTCGTCAATCGCCTGGCGGATCTCGGGCTTGTCCCGGGGGGCCAACTCCGGGTTGCGCAGCCAGTAATGGCCGACCATTCGCTGCTCGTCAGGATTGGCAATAGCGCCCTGCTCCAACTCCGCCATCGCGGCAAAGGCCCGCTGCATGGCCGGCCCCAGCCGCGCGAAAAAACCGTCGTCGAAACCAACCCGGCTCAGGTCAATCGCCAGGCCGAGCTTCGGGAAGTGGCTGTAGTATTTGCGGAACCGTTGCCAAAGCTGCTCGCGTGTCATTGTCATAACCATCGAGGCGCAGGAGCATAGTGGGCGAATGGGAGAAAACAACTCGATTCGAGCCGTCGCCGCCACCAAACGCTTCACCGCACCCATACGTCCTCTCAGAGCCCGTGTTCACTCGTTCCTCAACGCCTCGATGATCCTGCCTCGCAAGGCAACTGCCGTCGCCAGCCAGGTCCACACAGCGCCGTTCAAGAGCACGGCCAGCAGCGTGAATCCGAGCGAGATCGCCGGGAACTCGCCGCGTTGGGAGAGCAAGGCCGGGAATACTGCGGCGGCGGCGGCTCCTACGCCCACGGCCAGACCCAGCACCAGCAACGCCGCGTGTTCGCAGAGGACAAGCCATCTCAAGGCGCGCCGGCGGAAGCCCACCGCCAGGAGCAGCGCCAGTTCTCCGCGTCGTTCCATGACGTTGCGCAACACGACGACGCCCAGTCCGATGCTGCCGAGCAGGAGGCCCAGTCCGCCAAGGACTTGGAACGTCGAAAGGTAAGTGTTCTGCACCGCGTTAAACTCGGCCAACCGGCGTGTCGTCGGCGTGAGTTCCAGCCCCAGATCGCCCAGCGCCCGGGACAGATGCGCCGAAACGTCAGCCGCGCGGTTGGACGGGGTGTCGATCAGGAACATGCGATAGCCACTCTCGCTGGGGAACCGGGCGACAAAGGCGTGTTCACTAATGAGCAGGTTTCCTTGCAGGATCGAGTTCTGCACCGCGCCGACGATCCGGACCTTGAACTCCTGCCCATGCTCGTCGGTGTAGCCGAGCGTATCGCCGACCTTCTTGCCCAGCGCCCACTGGATCGACGCCGCGTCACCGATGGCGGGGATCTCATCCGGATTGGCGATTGGCGATTGGCGATTGGCGATTTCCGAGTGCGCCTGGCGGAATGCCGCGTCGTGTGGCGACGAGAGCAAGGTCCATCCGTTTGTCGCCGAAGAGCCTTTCTCGAGTTGGGCGAACGTGAACACGCCGCGGCTCGCCAGCAACTCCGGGTTCACGCCCAGCAAGCGTGGCTTTTGTGCGCGGTTCAGGTTCAGGCAGCTTGCGTCATCGCCATCCCGGACGCGCAGCGGCACGATTTGCACGCCCTCCATCAGTCTATCATCCAGACCGAAGAACTCACGACCCGCTTTACTGCTCAGGTCTTGGTTGACCGGGAGGGCCGATTCGCCGAGCAGCACAAACCCGCCGGTGCCAGAGGAGCGCCTGGTGGCGTCACGCGTCGCGTCGAGGCGGTTGGCACCCACCGCCACGATCAGGAAGCTGCCGCATGCGAGCAAGCCGACCGTGGCCAGGCTGCGCCTGCGGCGGCGGGCCAGATTGCGGATACCCACGCTTGAAAACGAGATCTCGCCACCGCGGTCCAAGTGGGCGAGAGCGGCCAGCAGCGTTGAACAGAAGCCCAGGATTCCGAGCAACAGGAGTGCGCCGGCGCCGAAGAACGCCTCTGCCGACGCCGTGTCTTTCCGGAGCAGAGCCCAGCCGATCAACAGCAATGCCGCGAGAGTGGCGCCAGCCGGAAGGTAAAGGCCGCGACGACCAACGCGCTTGCGTTCGACGAGGCCAGGCGAGGCATCCTCACCGCCTTCAGCCAGCAATGCGCGGGCGGGGCGTCGCGCCTGTTTTCGCAAGGTCAGCCAGATCGTGAGTCCGGCTACCAAGACACTGGCGACGGCGCCGGTGAACAGTGTGAGCGGCTCCGCGTGGAAGGTGAGCGATTGGGTCCCGACGGCGTCTTTCCAGATGGTCGTGAGTCCTTTGAGCATGGCGCGGGCGTAACACGAACCGGCAAAGAGGCCAATCACTGCACCGAGGATCGAGACGGTGAAACCCTCACCCAACAACAGTCGACGCACCTGGTGGGGCTTGAACCCCAACGCGAGCAACGTGCCAACCTCGGCGGCGCGCTGCTCGATGCCGAACTGGAACAGCAGTCCCATGAGCAACAGCGCGGCGATGATGAGGAAGAAGCTGAAGCCAAGGAACAGCCCGCCGAAGTCCTGGGATTGATTGGCGGCGGCCAGCGCTTGTTGGCGCACGGGCTGCAAACTGAGGCCGAACCAAGCTGGATTCAGCGCAGCGCGGAGGGTCTTGGCCAGTCCATCCACCGAGTTGCCTGCTCGCGGATACCGGACCGCCGTCAGATTCCCAAAGCGGTTCTTCCACATCCACTGGCCGGCAGCCAGGGTGACGAAGGCCTTGGGCGTGCCGCGGAAGTCGCGCCAGTACTGCTCGTCCTTGTCGCGAATGCGGCCGGTATCGATGGCAAAGCCAGCGTCCCAATCCCGGCAGTTAGAGGCTTTGGCAATGCCGGGGAAGTCGGGCATCAGGTCAGGGTCAGCGGCCGGACCGGTCAGGGGCAGGATCGCGCGCACACGGAAGCTGTTCGAACGCTCCTCCAGTCTGCGCGTCTCGCCGAGGACATAACAGGTGAGCTTCAGTTCATCGCCAGGCTTGGTGCCCAGGTCGTCGGCCAGCCACTGGTTTATCAGGATTTCGTCATCACGCATGTCCGGCGGCACGAGGGGCGCCCCCATAGCGGTCACCATCGAGTAGCACGTGGTGCGGTTGCCGACGCGGAGTTCGTTGACGAGGTAGGTGAGGATGCCGGTGGCGCCGGGGACGATCTTGAGCCCGGCCTCGGCGACTGGCGGATCGAGAAAGACGCGGCGGGTGCGCAGTTCAATGGCGCCGGCGTGGGGGAGTTCGCGCAACTCCAGTTCGGCGTCGGCCAGTTGCCACGCCTGCGTGAGACTCTCAGTGGCTGCCTCCAGGGCGAGCCTTTCCTGCTCCACTGCCAGGATCCCGAGGGGGGCTCTCATCCTGTCGTCAAGCCTCAGGCGTCGCCGGGTCACGGTTAACGCATCCTGACCGCGCTCGCGTCCGACCAGCAGCAGGTTGGCGCGACCCTGCAGTCCGAGAGCTTCTTGGAGCCGTGACAGCGACGCGAAGGCATTGAACGGCGGCACTTGGTTTGCCTGGAGGCTGAAGCGTCCGAATTCGTGGTCGGTAAGGATGGTTTTCACCGTCAGGCGCAATGCCGCCGAGGCATCCGCCTGGGGAGAGATGGGAGCATCCCGCGAAAGCCCCGAGGGCTTCGGCAGGCGGAACACAATCGTGTCGCCAGCCCTCACGCGGAGCTGAGCTGCGAGGCGTTCGTTGACGGCGACTTCGTCCCGGCTTAACCCGGTCTCCGAGGTGAAGGGGGGCGATCCGCCGGGCGCGAGCTGCCAGAAGCGCTCGTCAATGCCTAGGAATTGCACGCGGTTGGCGCGCGCTGCCCCATCGGCCCGATTGGCGGTGGCGACCAGTTCCACGGCCGGCACGAGGCCGGAGTTCAAAGTCCTTGTGCCTGGCGACTCCGATTCAGGTTGCGCAGCCAAATCGTCGGCAAGTTGGGCGCGAAAGAACCGGTCCGGCGAAGCGATGGCCCATTCGATGCGTCCCAGGCGCGCCAATGCCAGGTCGCGCAGGCTGCCGCGGACGGAATCACCGACGGTCAGAGCTCCGATCAAGACGGCGCTGGCGACGGTGGCGCCGAGCAGCACGGCCAGGTGCGAGCGGGCGTAGAAGCGCAGGCTGCGGCGGATGAGTGTCCAGGACGTCATGCTGGTGGGGGTTCTGCGACTTGTCGCGGCTTAGCGCTGTCGCGCCCAAAACTCAGGGTTGTTGGTCACGGTGTCGCGGCCGGCGTTTGCGCGGTAAGTCTGCCGTTGCGGAGTTCGAGGACGCGGCCCAGCCGTTTGGCCAGATCCAGGGCGTGCGTGACGACGATCAGCGTGACTCCTTCCCCGCGGTTCAACTCGACGAGCAGGTCGCCGAGGGCGAGGGCAGCAGCACGGTCGAGGGCGCCGGTGGGTTCATCTGCCAGGAGCAGTTTGGGATGATTGATAAGGGCGCGGACGACGGCGACGCGTTGGCGCTCGCCCCCGGAGAGTTGGCCGGGCCGGTGGGAAAGCCGAGCACCCAGGCCGACGCGTTCGAGCAGGCGTTGCCCGTGGGCGGCGGCATTGGCCCGGAGCGATTTATCCGCCGCAAGCGTGGGCACGAGCACGTTTTCCAGCACGGTGCATTGGGGCAGGAGGTGATGGGCCTGGAAGATGAACCCGATCTGCCGGTTGCGGAAGCCGGCAAGCTGCTGTTCGTCAAGCTGCGTCAGATCCTGGCCGTCGAAGCAGACCTGGCCGCGCGTTGGCCGGTCCAGCGTTCCGATAATGTTCAGCAGCGTGCTCTTGCCAGAGCCGGAGGGGCCGATGATCGCCGCGGATTCGCCCCGCGCCACGCTGAGGTTGATGCCTTTGAGCACGCGGACGGCCAGGCCGTTCATCGTGGCGTCATAGTCTTTGGCCACATCCGTGAGTTCCAGAAGCAGTGTCGATGCCGGCGACATGACTATGTACTACGCCAAAACACGGCGGATGTCGCACAGATTCTTCGGCGTCGGGTGGCCCGCGCGAGTCGCCCAAGGCCCGGGAAGACAAACCTCTGGACCATGGGCCGCGAGGCGTGAAGTGTGACGCGTGACAGGGGGCAGGGAACGGGCGTGAGACCGCGCGGTGGTTTCTGCTTTGGTGTTTCGCCGAACTCCTTCTACATTGCCGGCATGATTTGCGACGGGACGCCCGATGGGCTGTTGCAGAAAGTCTGGGACGGTCAACGGATCAATGCGTCCGATGCGTTGCGGCTGTATCGCCTGCCTTTGGCGGAGCTGGGCGCCTTAGCGGACCGGCGCCGGCAACTGGCCAAGGCCTCGGCCTACGACGGACGCGGCAGCGAGATCGTCACCTTCATCGTTGATCGGAACGTCAACTACACAAACGTCTGCAATGTCTATTGCAGGTTCTGCGCGTTCTACCGGGTGGCGAACGACCCCGAAGCCTATGTGATCACGCACGAAGAGATGGACCGGAAGATCGCGGAAACCGTCGCGCAAGGCGGCACGCAAATCCTGCTCCAAGGCGGACATCATCCGAAGCTGGCGCTGGAATGGTATCTTGAGTTGCTGGCGCACATGAAGAGCAAGTTCCCGGAGGTGAACATCCATGGGTTCAGCCCGCCGGAGTTCATCCATTTCCGGGAGGTGTTCGGCCTGCCGCTGGAGGAGATCATCCGGCGTTTCATGGAAGCGGGACTGGGTTCGATCCCTGGGGGCGGCGGTGAAATCCTCGTGGACCGCGTTCGGCGGCGGGTTTCACCGCGTAAGGCCACGAGCGCTGAGTGGCTGGAAGTGATGGAGACGGCCCACCGACTGGGCTTGCGCTCGACGGCCACCATGATGTTCGGGCACGTTGAGACTGTGGAAGACCGGATCGAACACCTGGACAAGGTGCGAGCGTTGCAGGACCGTACCAAAGGGTTCACCGCGTTCATCGGTTGGACGTTCCAGCCGGAGAACACCAGGCTCAAGGCGCCGACGGTGGGAGCGCATGAGTACTTGCGGACGCAAGCCTTGGCCCGCATCTACCTGGACAACTTCGAGAACGTGCAGAGTTCCTGGGTGACGCAGGGACCGGAGATCGGGCAAGTCGCGCTGAAGTTCGGGGCGAATGACCTCGGTAGCATCATGATTGAGGAGAATGTGGTGCGCCAGGCCGGGGCATCCTTCCGCATGAGTGTGGCCGACATGCGGCGGTTGATTCGGGACTTGGGCTACGAGCCAAGGCAGCGAGACAACTGGTACCGGTTGGTGGCGTAACTCGCCCTCTCAGGTCCCCGCCCGAGCCTGGAGCTTCCGGCCAGCCTGAGCCCGTCCAGCAGGCAGAAACGGCCGGAACGCGCACGGTGCTCAAGCGGTGTCCAGCAAGCCCGACCCTCAAATCCGGAGTCTGGGCAGGTCAATAGTCGTACAGGCCGCTGTCGCGTGAGTAGGCGCCGCCGGAGCCGCCATATTCGTCCCCTTCGCCTTCGGTTCCGCCCATCAAATCCCCCAGCACCTCGCCCATATCCTCCTCGATTTTCTCGGGGTCTTCGCCCTTTTCGAGGCGCTTGATGGCGATGTCCATTTCCTTAGGCATCAGGCCGGGTGGGAGGATATCTTTCATCTTCTTCATCATGAGCGCCATATGCCTGGGGTTGTTCTCGTCCATGTGCTCCATGTCCCGCTCCAACTCGCTCATAGCGCGCATGACCCGGGGATCGTCCATATCCGGCATTGGCGGTTCGTCGGCGCCTGCGCCTTCCGGTTTGGCAGCGGGCTCTTTGACGCCCTTGGGCGAGGCGAAACAACTGACCAGTTTGGTCATGTTCTTGTTCCCGCACTTGGGACAGGCAGGCAGATGGTCCGGGTTCACCCGTTTCGACAGGAAGTTGAAAATGACCCGGCACTTTGGGCAGGCGAATTCGTAAATCGGCATAGCTCGGTTCCTCGCGTCGGCTGGGAATCAACCGGTGAATGCCGTCGCCACGAGCGAGGCGTTGTGGCCGCCGAAGCCAAAGGAGTTGTTCAGGACGGCCTTTACCGGAATCTCCCGGGCGGTGTTGGGCACGTAGTCCAGGTCGCACATCGGGTCCGGATGTTCGTAGTTGATGGTGGGCGGGACCCGGTTGGTTTGAATAGCTTTGCAGCAAATAGCCATCTCCACGGCGCCAGCCGCGCCGAGCATGTGACCGGTAGCCCCCTTGGTGGAACTCACCGCGAGTTTTCGCGCATGCTCGCCGAACACCGTCTTGATGGCCTGGGTTTCGCAGATGTCGCCTTGGGGGGTGGAAGTGCCGTGGGCGTTGATGTAGGAGATGTCCGCGGGATTCAACCGGGCGGAACGCAGGGCCCGCTGCATGCAACGGACTGCGCCTTCGCCCTCCGGCGCGGGGGCCGTGACGTGGTGAGCGTCGGCCGTGTTGCCGTAGCCAGTCAACTCGCAGTAGATCCGCGCCCCGCGAGCCTTGGCGTGTTGGAGTTCTTCGAGGACCAGGACGCCTGCGCCTTCACCCATGACGAAGCCGTCCCGGTCGGCATCAAACGGGCGGGAGGCCCTTTTGGGCTCGTGATTGCGGGTGCTCATGGCTCTCATCGCACAGAAGCCGCCGATCCCCAGCGGGACGATGGTGGCCTCGGTGCCGCCGGCGAACATGACCTGGGCATCGCCCATCTTGATCGTGCGCCACGCCTCGCCCAGGGCATGCGTGGCCGTGGCGCAGGCCGAGCACGTGGCCAGGTTCGGTCCGCGCAGCTTGTGGTACATGGAGAAGATGCCGGAGGCCATGTTGAGGATCAGCATCGGGATCATGAAGGGCGAAAGTCGGCCCGGTCCTTTCTTCAGCAGGATCGCATGCTGTTCGGTGGTCGTAGCCAGGCCGCCGATACCCGAGCCTATGAAAACGCCGACCTCGTCCCGATCGACGGTGTCCAGATCCAGGCCCGCATCGAGGAGCGCCTGATTTGCAGCGTAGATCCCGAACTGGGCGAACCGATCGGTCCGGCGCAGCTCCTTGGGCGAGGGCAATGCCGGGGTCGGGTCGAACTCCTTGACCTCGGCCGCGATCTGGCAGTCGAAGGCGGAAGGGTCGAAGGCGGAGATGCGGTCGATGCCGCAGTCGCCAGCCACCAGGCGGCGCCAGAAGGTTTCCATGTTGTTACCCAGCGGGCCCACCACGCCCAGCCCTGTCACCACGACTCTGCGTTCAGTCCATGAAACAACCATGTAATCAAAAAGGGGCAGCGCCGCCTGCGTTCCGTCGTGGCTGCCCCAGAAAGGTCGAGGTCAGGTTACTTTTGCTTCTCTTCGATGTACTTGATCACGTCACCTACACTCTGGAGTTTCTCGGCTTCTTCGTCCGGCACTTCAATGCCGAATTCCTCTTCCAGCGCCATCACCAACTCGACGGTGTCCAGCGAATCGGCCCCCAAGTCCTCGATGAACTTGGCATCAGCCGTGACCTGGTCCGCATTGACGCCGAGTTGTTCGACGATGATGTCTTTGACTTTCTGTTCTATCGATTTTTCAGCAGCCATGGGTAGCTCCGTTCATTTTTGGTTGTGTGTCTAAGCGACGCTCCCGAAGGCGTCAAGCCCTGAATCGTGAAAATCCGCCGCCCCCAAAAGGAGGGGCAGGAGCCAGACCCTGTGGGCTGGTTTCTTCCCACCCGTGTCTAGCCAAGGCAAGGCGGTCCCGCTTGGCCAGGGCTCACATCGCCAAGCCGCCGTCCACGGTGAGGACGTGGCCCGTGATGTATCGGGCCCCGGGGCTGGCCAGGAACAGGGCCGCATGGGCGAGGTCGTCCGGTTGGCCGAACACGCCGAGGGGGATCTTCTTGAGCAAGTCGGTTTTGAGCTCGGCGCCCAGGACAGCGGTCATGTCGGTCTCGATGAGACCCGGGGCCAAGGCGTTGACCGTGATCCCGCGGGAGGCCAGTTCACGCGCCAGGGACTTCGTGAAGCCAATCAGGGCAGCCTTGCTGGCAGCGTAGTTGCACTGGCCAGCGTTGCCAACCAAGCCGGCGACGGAAGCGACGTTGATGATCCGCCCCGAGCGCTGCCTGATAAAGCCCCGGGCAAAGGCCCTGGAGAACAGGAAGGCGCCCTTCAGGTTGGTGTTCAGCACAGTGTCCCAGTCCTCATCGGTCATCCGCATCAATAAACCGTCCCGGGTCACCCCGGCGTTATTCACGAGGATGTGCACCTGGCCGACTTCCGCGAGTATCTGCGCGCAGCTCGCGGCGACCTCAGGGGCGTTCCCCACGTCCAGGGCACACGTCCAGGCCCTACGCCCCAAGGCGCGCACCTCGGCGGCCACCCGCTCCGCGTTTTGCGCGGTGCGCGAGACGCAAACAATGTCCGCCCCTTCCGCGGCAAACTTCAAAGCAATGGCCCGGCCGATGCCCCGGCCCGCGCCGGTGATCACCGCAATCTGACTGGCAAGTTGGCTCATATCGGGCGCCAGTTGTCCGCGGTCGGCAATTGGTTGTCAATGCGCGAAACGTCGGGATGCCTTCGTTGGGTCCGTGGTGGGCTTGGGCCGGGAACCAGGGATGATTTAGAGCTCGTTCCAGGCGAACTCGCTCGCGGAGATCTCGTTCCAGCCGGTGATGATATAGCCGCGGCGCGGTCCGACCCGTCCCAGGGCTTCGTCGTAGTGAAAATTGTAGTGGCCGTTCATGGTCACGGTGGAAGTGACGCTGGCCCCGACGAAGTCGTAGGTGTCGTTACCGCCGCCGCCCAGTGTAAACGCGGCGTTGGGAGCATAGATGACACCGGTGAACGCGGCGTTGCCGGAGGAGCTGAGGCTGGTGTTGCGGGGCAGGCCGTGATAGAAGAAACTGGTCGCGTTGCCGTTGCTGTTGTTGACGATTCCGTTACCGCCCAGACTGGCGCTGACTTCCGGCCCGCTGGTGGTCCCGACGTAAAGGTTCAAGCTGGCGTTGGGCGCAACGATGATCTGGGCCTGGCCGGAAATGCTGACATTGCCAGTCACCCAGAGCACAGTGTGGCCGCTGACCATCATCTGCTTCTGTGAGTTCATGCTCAGGCTGGACATCTGGTAGTTCCCACCGGTGAGGAGGTAGGTGTAATTCGTCCCGTTGAGGCTGCCGCCGCCGGGCGTGAAGGCCAAACCAGTGAAGGGCGGCTGGACATCCGGGAAACTGACATTCATGTCGTCTTTGAACCAGCCGGGCTGGATGCCGTGGTTGCCGGCGTTTTGCCAAGCCGTACTGCCCACCGCCCCATTGGGACCCACCGCAACGGTACCGCCGGGGCCAGTCCCTACTTTGCCATGGATGTTAGCGTTGATGACACTGACGGTGTTCACCACGCTGGCGTTGGAGGCCACGTCTCCGTTGTCGTTGGCCTTCGCGAGATCATATTTCCCATTCGTGCTGTAGTTCGGATCCATGGAATCGAAGCTATCCGTGCGGATGTTGTTCCCGTTGAGGTTGATCTGCCCCTTGGCGGTCATTGCCCGCATGAACATGCCGTCGTTGATGGTGTTAATCCTGACCGTGCGAGCGACGTAACTCTCGTGACTAGGCAACCGCACAGAACCCCGCGAGGCGATGACGGGATTGAGGTCGCTGGAGATGGTAACCTGGTAGTAATAGTCATCGCCGTTGCCGCCGCGTTGCTTGACGAACTTGCCGTTGCTCGCGACCCAGCCGTTGACCGCCCGGTCGCCGGTACCGTTGTAGTACAGGTGGGTCAACGCTTCCTCGATCCCCCCCTCCGCCACCGGAATGCACATGTTCCACGACTGGGACCGCATGGTCGCTTTGGTCTGGTTGACCGTCAGGGAGAGGTAACCTGCCAACGCGACCCCGATCACCGCGGTCGTGCAGACAGCGATGATCAGGATGTTGCCTTGATTCGAGGATAGACGAATTTTCATAGAGCTACTGGTTGCGGATGACGATCTTGGCGGACTGGACGCTCTCGGTGTTGACCTTGGACTTGAAGATGGTGCGGGAGCATTTCCAGTTTAATTGGATGAGTTTGACCTGCGTCGTGTTGGTGGTGCTGACCACGTTGAAATCGTTGGTTGGATTGCGTTGGAACGTCGAGAAACTCAGGGTGTCGCACTCGGTGAGCAGGGGGGTGGCGATCCCGTTCTTCGTGCGCGACAGGACTCGATTGCCGGGGTTGTAGGTGTAGCTCAAGGGTTGGCCGTCAAAATCCTGGAAAGTCAGGTCGTTGGCCGTGTAGCTGGTAAGGCGGGTGACTTGGCGGATGTCGCGCGTCATGGTGTCCAGCGCATTGCGACTGCGGGTCTCCAGGTCGGCGTAGTTGACCATGGCGACGAACGAGCGTCCGCTGTGGTAGGACATGGCGCCGATCACGATGAAGAACAAGGACCCCACCCCCGAGGCAATCAGGAATTCAACGAGGGTGAAGCCGCGGTGCCTGTGGTTAGTAGATGTAGTTCTGCAATCCATAGCGCGAAACCAGAGTCGCCATCTGCCGCGAGCGCGGCACGTTGCCGGACGTCCAGTTGACGGTCACCAGGACGAGCCGCAGATCGCTGCTGTACGATTCGGCAAGCGGAGCGTTGGTGAAGATGACCGTGCCCTGAAAGAGGAAACCTCCCGTCGCGTTCGTGGACGGATTGAATGGCGCATCGAAAGTGGACGGGACAAAACCCGGAGTGTTAATCTGGTCCCACGAATAAAGACGCAGCGTCTCCATTTTTTCCAGGATCACTTGCGTGGCGCGAAGGTTTTCTCGCGAGACCTCCACTGCGGAGAAACCGTAGGCGATGGCCGCGTACAACGAGATGAAGGACACACTAATAAGGGCCGTGGCGACCATGGCGTCAACCAGTGAGAAAGCTGCCCTCCCGCCAGGACACAAGACACCCCTTGGTCGTCGTGCGATCAAGATTCTCATATTCGGATCCGAATGCTTTACGATTCTACCTGCCAGCGGAGAGTAGCACATGGTCTGCCACGCCAAGCCAACCGATCGAGGAATGCGGAGTTCACGCCCGGCGCCAGCCCTAAGCCCCGCCCGGAGATCCGGATCCCAGGGAGGAGTAGAACGAAGGCCCCCTGTCCTTGACCAAACGTCAGGGCCGAAAGGCCCTATCTGGCCAAGTGCTGGACATAGAATGCCGCGGCCTGGGAGCGGCGGGATAGTTTCAGCTTGCCCAGCACGTTGCTCAGGTAATTCTTGACGGTTTTGTCGCTCAATCCCAGGTCGGCTGCGATCTCCTTGTTGGTCTTGCCTTGAGCAACCAAAGCCAGGACCCGCCGCTCTTGGGCGGAGACAACATCGGTCCCGTCCTTCCCGGCTGAGTCGGCGCCGGATTTGATGCGCCCGATGACCCGCCGGGTGACGGAAGGATCGAGGATCGATTGGCCGGCGGCGACACTTTCCACTGCACGGATCAAGCCATCGCCATCGATCTCCTTGAGCAGGTAGCCGTCGGCGCCGGCGGCGATGGCCTCGAAGACCGCGTCATCGTCCGCAAACGAGGTCAAGACCAGGACACGCGTGTCCAGATGCAGTTTCTGGATCAACCGACAGGCATCGGAACCGCTGCCATCAGGCAGCCGGATGTCCATCAACACGACGTCCGGGGCGAGACGCTGCGCTTCAGCGACTGCCGTCTGCACCGACCCCGCTTCACCAACGACTTCCAGGCGCGGGGCGCGCCCAAAGAGGGTGCGCAGCCCGATCCGGACGACTTCATGATCATCGACAATGAGCAAACGTATGCGGCGTTGGTCAGGCGTGTTCACAGGCAAAAGGGCAGGGCAGATCGAGGAGGATCCGCGTGCCGGAGCCTGGTTGGGAGAAAACCTGGACTCTCGCCCCCAGTTCCCGGGCTCTGGCCTCGATGTTGTTGAGTCCGCGGCCCTGAACGCGGGGAGAGTTCAGGTCGAAACCGATCCCGTCGTCGGCCAATTCTAAACGGATCAGTTCACCCTGTTTCCGGAGCGAGATGAGGGCAGTCCTGGCCTGGGCGTGGCGCAGGGTGTTGGATATGGATTCGCGCGCGATGTGAAAGAGGCAAGTTGCTTCTTTGGAACTGAGTTGCTCACTGACCAGCGGGTCAATCTGCAGGGCGAATTGCGTGGATTCCGCTTCACTCATCGCCAATACCAGCGACTTCAGTGCGGCTTTGATCTCGCGGCCTTTTAACAGTTCAGGTTCCATGCCGCCAATTAAATTACGCACGTCGCGGATGACCATGTTCAAGTCAGCCATAGACTGGGCCAGTTCCGTCTCGGCTTTGGCCGGCTGGTCTCGGGCGATACTCCGGCAGTGCTCGATTTTGAGGCCAACCGCATACAGGGCCTGGATGATGCCGTCATGCAAGTCACGGGCGATGCGTTCACGTTCTTCGATGGAGCGGCGCAGTTGTCGTTCGCTTTGCCTGAGTGCTTCCTCGGCTTCCTTGCGTTCGGTGATGTCGCGCGCGATCCCGGTAATGCCGACCGGCTTTCCGTCCTGCAAGACCAGGCGGCTGGCGATTTCCCGGATTAGGTGCGTTTGGATGTCCACTAAGAGGCGGATAGCATTAAGGCTGCCAAATGGCCCTATTGACTGGGTGGCTTACTTGTTGCGCATCCGGGGTGTCTCAAGCCTGGACAGAGTGTCCAGGGAATTGACTCCCGGTTGGGCAGGTCTTCTCCGGCGAACTCAGAGCACTCGCCCTGTCAAACGCTGGAAGGCCTCGAGGTACTTCGCCTGGGTCTTGGTGACGATGTCCGGCGGCAGCGTTGGAGCCGGCGGGCTTTTGTCCCAGGCAAGTGTTTCGAGGTAGTCACGCACGAACTGCTTGTCAAAGCTTGGCTGGCCGCGACCCGGCTGATACTGGTCCGCAGGCCAGAAGCGGGAGGAATCCGGGGTCAAGACCTCATCGATCAGGATCAACTGCCCGTCCAACAAGCCGAACTCAAACTTGGTGTCGGCGATGATGATGCCGTGTCGGCGGGCATAGTCGCGTGCGAACTGGTAAACCT
>Ga0315274_10002212_pt1 | contig 29555 bp, 42 predicted proteins | sample YL17G02_20_MG_FD_203700 | JGI IMG/M metagenome (GOLD analysis project Ga0315274, IMG submission 203700) | Sediment microbial communities from Yellowstone Lake, YNP, Wyoming, USA - YL17G02_20 | ecosystem: Environmental > Aquatic > Freshwater > Lake > Sediment | place: USA: Wyoming | collected...
ATTTCATCTAATTCCGGCTCATTATCCCCATCTTCATCAATCTCAGCTTCATCCAAAGTCTCATCAGACTTAGATGCTTCGTCCATGTCAATTACTTCTTCTTCGGTCGTTGGTGATTCAACTGGGTTCATTGTAAGTCTCCACTAGTTACTGAGTTAGTAATTAACCAATCTTCCACAGCCTCTAAATCTGCAATCTTAGACTTATGATAAGCAATCTGGTCCTGAATAGTTTCTCTTAATGTTCGTGGTTTTCCTATAGTCTTGGCAGAGTCATATTGTGAAATTGGTTCACATGTAGCCCCGCGAATCATCTGATTGAAAATACTCATTGTTTCTCCCTGAATAGATTGCTGGCTCGGACGCTTTCGCTAGTTTTATGTCCGATAGTTTAAAAATAGACACCAGCAAATTGAAACTACTTAGCTACAGCAGTAACATCTGCCTTAGCAGGACGATACTTGTGGTTGCAACGATTTACCAGACGGTTCTGGTAAGTATCGTTTTCGACAAACACATCAACTTCCCTACCTTCGGCAGACTTCAAATCAAAACGAGTTCCCGACTTGACATCTACGCCGAAAGACTGGAGGAATCCAACTGCAAAGCCAATGGCTTTTGAGTTAAAATTCCAATCCAACGGAACTCCTGCAAACTCAGTGTCACCATTATCACCGTTGAACAGAATAGTAGCCTCAACGGGATAGTTAGTAGATGGCCCCTTCTCAGACTGTTTCGCGGGGGCTTCACCAATAGCATCAATCTTGACTCGATACCACGCGGGGGTGATAATCTTACCGCGCATCAAGTCTCGGTCACTGAATGTAATAACTGGCATTGTCTGCACTCCTACTTTGTTGGTGTGAATGATGTTGTGGATGTTACGAGTGTTGTTGGTGGAGATTGAATTCTCTCTATTGGCTTTTCAGCCTTTAGTTTCTCGATAGCCGGTGATATGAACTTCTCATATAACGGCTTATCATTGAATACAATCTCTTGAGGTAAGGGTAATGATGTTCTAGCGTAATCATTACCTGTATGCACCGTCATCAATCCATACTGCCCCTCCTTGTCAGCCTCGAATGCTGGCTTAATGTTGAAGTGGTATACCTCAGTCATATAAGCAGCAATCTTAGCTGAGATTTTCTCCGCACCAGTTACGATGATGCGCGAGTGATGTGTGAGCTTATTTGCATCATTATCCTTACGTGCGCCAAGGATATGAGCGATTAGGATTATATTCACATGATGAAATTTGTGAATATCTTTTAGTAATGCAATCATCTCCTGAAATGCAGCAGACTCAGCATTAAATTCCTCAAAACCAGATACAGGTATACCGCCTATCTTCTTACCTGTATTATCCTGTTGTTTTGATTTGCGAACTTGCCGAGTCATAACATCACCAATTGATGTAATTGAATCGACTATGATAGTCTTGTATGGACAGTTAACTTGCATCTTCTCTAATTGGTTGCGAGGCTTATCCCAATCAGTATAGTCCTCAAAGTTAATGTCCTTTAATGAAATACCCCAACGCTTTGCAGGTAATACTAGGGCTTCCATCTTTTGGTCTGTCGAAATCCAGAACTGTGGTGTTGGATATGACAGAGCAGCAGTAGATTTGCGAAGTCCCGGCTCTCCCTTAAACATGGAGAATAGAACTTCTACGTTGACATCATTAAGCGTTGACATTAGTGTCCTCTTTGATTAAGTAGGGCATTAGTGTTTTTCTCGTCACCCTATCAAACATCCAAGGATGACTCATAGTTTGGAATCTAAGCCTTAGTTCTATCCAAAGCCCCATCCAAAAATTCTGCGAGAGCTTCAATACTTTCTGCATCATTAGTTTTCCTTTTCTTGGTGCATTCACCACAATGAGGTAGAGTCATTGGTTTCCCACTAGACTGATTCATTACTTGCTTTCCGATAATCATTGGTTCACCACACCGATTACATTCACATAGTTTTCCTTCCGCGAGGGCAGTAGGAGTATAATGTGAACATGTTGGTTTCATACACTTATAAACATAATAAGCAGGATTGCCATACGCAGCAATATTCATCTTCTTATATCTATGCACATGATTGGCCGAATTTTTACTAGCCATACTAACTCTCTTTTAAATCTACTTCAAAACAAATTGCAGGTAGCCATCCTATATCTTCGTTACCACCTACTAAATAGAGTGACATATCTCTAACTTCTCCAGTATTTAGGTTTAGAATTCTTCCCCTACTCTCAAAACCTAATACTTCATATTTAGTTCCAAGTGGAACGTGTCTACCTATAATTTCCCAATCAGGTCTATCTGGGAATGTATGTCTTACTAGTTGAACTATCATTATTCATCCTCATTAGTTGGATTCCAAGATGGTCCTACGATGAAGTGAAGTTTCAATTCTTCTTCACGCATACCAGGGTCGGATTCACATACCTTGATGAATGCACAGTTACCATACTTTCCTTCACAATGGTCAAAGTTTGGAGGAAAGTGTCCTACTTCTGCATACATAAGCAGTAACTTTGCATAGAATGGAAGTGTTTCACTCTGCCATTCAAGTAATCTAGCTGCACTATATGAGATTGGAGGTCGAAGGAATTTTTCAGCAGGTTTGAGAGTCTTTTGAAAGCCAATCTTATTAATGAAAATGTTTCTTGTTTTCATTATTAAGCATTGACCTATAAATTGATTATTCAATGAAACAGTCTCTCTCCTCTGTTTCATTGTCTTATGGTCGATTGGAAAGATACCCTGATTAGTATCAGCAACTAAATCTAGTTTAGCTTTCCATAGAACACGAATCTCATCATCCTCATAAAGAACTTCACCCTTAACTACTTCTACTTCTAATGGAACCCAGTGGTCACTAATATAGAATCGGTGATACTCATCGCAAGTATCTAATACGAATTGCCATCCAGTCTTATATTCGACTGAATCCTTTGGTGTATTAAATACTCCGGGGTATTCATTAGGTGGATGTCCGCATTCTGGTTTAGGAATTTCAGGAGATGATATGAAGTTAGTGCAAGATGGGCAACCTCGAATGTATAACTCAGCAGCAGTTATACCGAATCCGAAGGCTTGTTCACGTTTAATTCCCTTGATTATAGACCCATAATATACTTCCATGAACTTATGGGTTATAGAACCACATTCAAGAGAATTAGACTTTCCGCTTAATGACATGAAATTATGATTAAATCTCAAGTCAGTAAGACGAGCACAACTCATTAGACTGGTTAAGACAGTCGCATCTAGGATGACATTCTTCTTGCCACCTATGGGTATATCCACTATATCATGGATATTAGTTTCACTGATAGTTCGTTCGTCAGTCATCGTGACTTACTCCATCATTTGTGTAGTTCGTTTTCATAGACTTTAACTACTTCGATTGGATATGTAGCTAAGTCACTAGGAGCTTTATTACAATTAGCTAATAGTTCTGCTTCTTTGTGTAGTTCAGCAGTTTTGATTCTATCTTCTAACATTCTACGTTCAAGTCTCTCTTTATTAGCTCTTTTCTTAGCAGCTCTCTTACGAATGTCACGTGAACGATTTCTTGATTTGGGCATTAGTTTCTCCAATTAATCGCGAGGGTCGGGGTTATGTGCAATATTCATCAAATCTGTTTCTATTCCTGCTATTCCGAAATGGTCATCACAATGAAAATATCTAATTCTTTTAGACCCAAATCCAAAACCTTTTCCACACTGAGAACAGCTTTTTTCAAAAAGAAGAGGAACATCAGCCTGATGTGTGTCATTAGCTTGAATCTTTGATACGAAGAATACAGCATCAGGTCCACAAGCATGTTCACTTTTACTTGTTCGTTCATCAGCACAAAATCGAGCTAATGATTCTTCTTCCCTTCCATAGACATAATCTATGTATCCTAAAGGGATTGGGCGAATGCAAACCCCTGACCCACTTATTCCGCCCAGGTGTTTGCAGTCTTTACAGAGTTTCATTGTCATTCTCCTTTTTCATATTGTTGCAATCACTTGTAATTTTCAGAAAGATATTTTCCATAGTATCTCCATCTAAACCTACTGCCCTTAACATTTTGTAGCCCTGATGGATTAAGGCTGTTGCAGTAACGACATCATATGGAAGTTCAGCAGCTACGCAAGCCTTTACAACTTCCATCTCTCTCATGGTTAGTAAGATTTCTACTACTTTATACAAGTCTTTTTCTTCGTCAGTCATTTCATTCATCCTTTACTTCAAAAGAGTTCCATCCAAATATTCAACGATATCCTTTGCGAGTTTGAGACTCATTCCCCTATGGGAATTTCTAATAATTCTGATTTTCAGAATCTTGAGACTGATATTGAGTGTTTTAACTGTTTGAAGTGCATATCTATGTAAAGTAGATACGGTGTGTAGAATGTTGATATCTTCATCAGTGATAACTACTTCTTCCATGTTATTGAAGAATGTAGTGGGTCCAATCGGTGTAGTCAGATTGCGTGGGCTTAAATCTACTCTATTCATTTAATTATCCCTCATTCCTGTCATTACATTTTCATAAGTCCAACCTTCATTGGTTCTTAACAAACGGATACGAGTTCCGTCTGCAATTTCAAAAGAAATTCTCCAAATTGTTAAGTCATTTCTACCAGCTTCTAAAGCATCTTGAAGTGTTTTGAAATTCTGTAGTGTGCCATCTTCTGAACGTGTTTGAAACATTTGAAACATAGTTTACCTCATTCCTACCATTGAAGTGATGTTAGTCTTGGCAACTTTACCCTGTCTAGCACGCTTCTCCTGATGTTTCTGAACTATTCTTTTCGCAACGGCGCGTCCAATATCACCTTCATCCCATTTAGGCATAGAACCCTTGTTCATTACTACATGAAACTGTCTACGCTTAGTTTCGATGGTATTATCTAGATGTTCATCTACTGTTCCTTCGGCTTCGGGAACAATGATATTGATAACATTAGATAATTGTCCAATTCTCCTGAATCGGCCCGGTGCGGCTTGGTCCTCATTCTGTGGATTCCACTGTCTCTCATGTAGAATACAGTCTGCACAACTTTGGAGGTCAATACCTTCTCCACAAGCTAGTGTAGACGCTACCATGACACAACGCTTCGATTTCAAGAAATCTTCTTGAACTTGGTATCCTTCAGGTTTACCAGTATGTTCTGAGGTATACTGATACACAGGAATTTCCTCGTCAACTAATCTCTGTGCTAATTGATACCAATTAGGATTAGATGCCTTGTCGGTATTCCTGAGGGCACTAATCATTAATTGTCCAACATCCTTATGATGAACAAAGATGACTAATTTCTTATCTGTGTCCTCAATGAATTCTTCGACATATCCAAGTGTAGCAGGGATTTTGGCGAGGCCCACTATATGCCTCATTCTAGCCATTTTAGCTACAACTTCGATACCTGATAATGCGTCCTCATTACCATCTTTTTCTGCTACTGCGTCATTATACCACTCAACGAAATCTGATACAGAATCATCATAGGTATCCTGTGATAATTCATCAAGCTGCATATTCAGTTTCGTTCGATTGATATCGGGAAATTCATCCATTACTTCGTTGTATTCACGACGAATTAATAGATTAGCAGTATATTCCCTGAACTTTTCAGGACGGCGAATACCACCCATCTTCTTTTTGTTACCCTGCCAGTAATAATCTACCCAAGTATCAAGAAATGCTTGATTAGAGTAGAACTTGATAGGGTCAATCATGTTTAGAACAGGGAAGAATTCACTCCCCCGGTTTTTCCACGGTGTCCCTGATAGAGGAATAACCTTACAACCATTGTTGTTGACCAACTTGCGAACTTCTTGAGTCCTCGCACTATCAACATTCTTAATCTGTTGACATTCATCGAGAATCACCAATTTGATGTTGAGTTTCTCAAGTTTCTCACGTGGGAATCTACGAAGTAAATCGTAGGGAATGATGTAGCACTTGAGATTGGGCATCACAAAATCTTTCGAGGTTGTGATAATCTGTGCTAGGAAGTCTGGGCCTAACCATCGAATCAGCTGCTTAAACCATTGAAATTTAATAGCTGATTTGGTGACAATGAGAGTAGGCGTGTAGAGTTTCGCGTGGAATCTCAATAATGCGAGAGCTTCTACAGTCTTACCCAGTCCCATATCATCGAAGAATCCAAACCCTTTCTGCATAGCTAGTGCAATCTCAGCAGCCCTAGCACCTACAGTCTGGAAATTGAATAGCTTGTATTCACCACAGATTTCACACCTGTTCTTATCCCAAGTGTGTTTGCAATTCTTAATCTCTGGTTTCCAATCATTAGAAACCATTGTTTCATACGGGGTCTGTTTGGGTAATACTTTCTTAATGATATGGAAGCATTCGAGAGTAATCAATTTAACAGTATTTCCATCTTTATCTACTGTCTCAATTGCAAACTTCTCAATTGCTACCTTACCACAATCGGGACATTTCTCTTGTAGGCGAGTGACTGAGAACTTCGGAGTTCTGATGACATTAACTACTTCTTTAACTTCTACTGTCATCTCAACAGTAGCGCCAGACCTAATGGCATCTAATACATATTCAGGAATGTTGAGATGTGAGCAAGGCTGAGTATTATCACAACCAATTTCCCTAGCTTTATCAGCCCATATTTCATTATGAGCCTGACCGGGACAAAGCGCGTGGGCTACTTCATGTTTAATTGTGCAGACTACTTCATCGTAAGGATGTATGTCTACATGATGTGCATTGATTATGATGCACTTATCCTTGTATACACACAATCCTAGGAATGGTTGATTAGGGTCTGAAGTTAGACGGACGTGCCAATCAGATAAGCCATGCTTATCTAATTCGTCCCGGCATAGTTTAGATGCTACATGCCTATTCATTATTTTGCCTCATTTATTTTCTTGGCTAATTTATCCAAGATTTCAAGTAATTGTCTTGGTGTAATTTCTTTAGGCCAAGACTTAATAGTTTCTATAATTACTAGTTTTTGAGTGTGATTGAGTTCCATTATTCACCAGCAGTTCTATCTTGATATGATTCAAGATAATTAGACCATTCTTTTCTACACTTAGAAGTGCAAAAATTCATATCCTCTTCTTTTTGAAGTTCGACGTAATAATCCTTGCAACACACTACACATTTTCGCAAGGTTATCTGATTGGTGAGAATCATAAGGTCATGGTCATGCATTATTGACCATCCTTCTCAATATCATTGAGATTTTCGAGAAACATCTCATGACATTCTACTTCATCAGGGCCATTATTGATGGATATTCCATCATCCATCATAGAACGAGCATCTTCACAAGTTCCACATTTACATTCACAGTATTGTGGTTCTAGGCAGACCTTGCAGTCTTTTTCGTCGCAGATGTCACATTTACAGTATACCATGATTAGTTCCTCTCATTAGTTAATCCGAAGGATTAAGACTTCGATTCCTTAATGGAATTCCGAAGCATGTTCGCAGCAGTTTCAACAGAAATTCCCTTCTGAACTACTAACATCTGAAGTGTGAATTCTGAGACTCCCAATTCAGCAGCGAACTTTCTCAATTGAACCTTGTCAATCTTTTTGGAAGTAGTTGTGGTTTTGATAGACTTTGCGCCGATTGACTTAGGCGCGACTGGTTTATAAGATATATCAGATATCTTAAGTTTCTCACGTTCTTCTACTTTCAGCTGATTAGAAAGCTGATTCAAGTAAACCTGAATAGCTTTCTGTTGATTACCAGCCTCAATAACTTTCTGATTTAATTCAAACACAACGCTTTTGAAGTGCGTAAAGCGTCGCATTAATTCTTCGGCCAATGCGTATGGCTTATTGATTATTGAAGAATCGTCAAGGATGGATTGTTTCAATTCTACGATTGAAACGGTAGCGGCGTTGAATAGGTCAGTTCGGACAATAATACTATCGTCTGTTTGACGCGCGGTATTAAGTGCAGCGTTCAGTTTATTGTCAACAATAATGGGATTATTATTGACCATTTCAACTTGTGCCTCAATTTCGGCATTGTAACATTCGTCACAAAACCACATAGCCTTACTATGTAATTTCTTGACGGGAACTCCAATCTCTGTAATCTCGCCAGATTCCAGAGTTTTGAAACTTGTTTTATCACAAGCCTCACATTTACCTAGTTTGAGACTCAGCGTGGTAATCATTGTCAGATTCTCCAGTTACCAGTTACTAGCAGTTAATAATAATAGTGTCTACTTTTGATGACACCTTCGATTCGCCTGTCAGTAAATGAGATGCAACATTCAGGCCGACTTCCATTATACCATATACAGTATGTCAAAAAACTGACATACCATATGTTGTGGTTCGGTCATTCGCCCTAGTTACATAAATTGTCACTAGTGACGCAAATTGTGTCACTGTCCTCTTTAGTGGACACTTTTATTATCATATCCCATAGCTACAGTTATATAATTATGGTGGTATTAAATATATAATATTTTTTGAAAAAAGGACATTCTGTGAACTTTCCGTGAATGTTCCGTGAATGTTCTGTGAATGTTCCGTGGTCGGGTTCCGCCCGAAGTGATTGATTCGATTGCACTTAAGGCGCAGCCCCCCGGACCCCCGAGGGCCATACCGGGCATAAATGAAATTTTTGGTTTTCCTACTTAGAGGAAACTTTTTGGGGTTTTGGGTATTATATTATAAAAAAAAAAAAAAAAAAAAAAAAAGAATAAGACAAACCACTCACTCACACTTCACAGAACGGGTGTCCTATTCAGGTGACAGAGTGTAGAAAGTATACCCCTAGAGCCTATCCTCCCTCTCCCCCTGACTCGTAAGTGCCCTCGAATCAGCTACTTAGGTCAGAATGACCTCCACGGAAACATCACAGAATGTCCACGGAAATATCACGGAAACATCACAGAACATCCTGATTTACGTTTCCATTATAAATTTGATAATAGCTAATATTTATAGTGATAAGACTTTCGTTATAAATGAAATGCGAGTATCTACCATACGATAAGCAGCAGTTTCCGCCTAATGAATATCAGTTACACCACGCGATAAGCAGATTTACCCGCCCTGTGCATAAAATGATATGGGAAACTGTTTGGGATTGTATATAGAGGTAGGACTATAGGATAAGCAGTTAAACCGCCCCATACAAAAAAATCCCCCACCCACGATATTCTGTGGATGAGGGATGCAGACTTCTAGTCTTGGTCGATGATGTGGATAACTTCGATATTGATACTTTGTAGTATCCTATCTTCGTCCCGTTCGCAATCCTTGAATCGTGCTACCGTAAAACCTGCACGCCTCAAGGATTGATGATACTCTACAAAGGATGCATCGCGCCAACCTCTGTCATCCGTATCGGACTTCCGCATTCTCTGTGTTACTACTACACGGTAGGCTGTCATTCTAGTTACTCCCTGTTAAAGTGTTAATATTGGGGTTCGGAAGTTTAGTGAACCGGCAAGCGATTGTTACCGAATTGACTAGACTGAGGCGGCTAGAAGCGATTCAACCTGTTTGCGTGCGGTATCCTCGGGAATACCGAGACGGATGTAGTCGCGAATCATCCTCTCCTTGATGTCCTCAGCGGAAACCTCGGAAGGACGATAGGGCAGCAAGGCTGCCTGATACGCATTGCTGCGAGCATTCGCCTTGAGAATGTCGTTGACCATTCCAACCACAGACCATTTCTTGTCTGTGATTACAGTCTGAGACTCCGTGTCGTTGTCGCAAACCTGATACTCAAAGGTCTTTTCGACCTTTTCGCCAGCCTGTGCATGGCCTTCAGGAATGGCAAACGTGAACTTTGCGATTTTGGTCTGCATAAAGCTCCTACTTCATGCTTGCCGGTTCGCTAGGCTCCCGAACCCGTGTTATTCAGTTTTCAAGGAATTTCTGGAACCGGGGATTTTGCTTGACCCCCGACACTGGTATATAATGCAACCGACATGCCGAAAGCCGTTCATCCACATATTCGAATTCAGGCCCAAAATCGCGTGGTATCTTTCCCACATATTCCATTAGTGACAGAAATTGTCACTCAATTTCCGTCCATTATGGCTAAGTTCAATGGTATCAATGGTTTACAGCTGTTACATTTATTGTCAGTGAGTGACACTTACCGGCACACGCCTCCACAGTTGGTCCCATATGTGGCATGGAAATTGCCCTATAGCAATCACCCGATTTTCTAGAAAAAAAATCACATAAATACTTAGATAATATTATAAACATTCATAGACTTGACTTTCAGTTCTATCTGTGTATAATAGGAGAGGGCGGAGGGATGCCCTGAACTTTGGTATAATATTGTATTTTTGGGAGAAAAGAAATGCCTACTATGATAGCAACCGTTACAGCTAAGACTGGACCCGCGAAGCAGCAGACTGCCGTAGTTCTGAGTGGTATTACTTCAATTGTTATTGATGTAAAGCGTCAGGTCATTCAGATTTATCAGGGTAAAGAGTTGTCTGGACCTGCGATGGAATTTGACCTTACAGGTGTTACGACTATTACGGATACGATTGCGGCTACTAATCATACTGTTGTCATCAGTTAATTCCATTAATTCATGGTGAAACCATGGCTATGGGCATTGTCTCTGACAATGAATTTGATTTAGAGAGGGAAAAGATTTGTCCCCCAACTCTTATTGACCCCACTTCTCATGAAGCTGTCATAGTGGAGTTAGAGAGAGGTAGAGGACAAGGTAATGTAGAAGTCCCTGATAGTTTAAGAAAAGTAATAGGTGAGGAATCTGCAATTAATGGTAGAGCAAATGGATTAGCAATTGCAGAGCAATTCGGTATTAGTCCTTCCTCGGTATCTGCCTATTCTAATGGCAGTAGAAGCACAGCATCTTATGAGAATCAACCAGATATAAGTCATATCGTTAATGCGAAGTTAAAGATTGCGAAGAAAGCTCGCAATAGATTAGTTCTCGCTCTCAATTCCCTAACACAAGAAAAGATTGAAGCCGCGAAGGTTAAAGACATAGCCGGCGTAGCTAAAGATATGTCTGCCATCATTAGGAATATGGAACCTGAACGTCCTACTAATAATGGTGCAGGTGGACCTACATTCATTTTCTACAGTCCTCAGATGCGAACTGAGAAAGTATTTGATATTGTGCAGGTGAAGGAATGAACGGACAAAAGATTATATTGTCCATTCTTAGTATCCTTATTAGCATTTCTCTTGCATTAAGTGCATATACCTTTAATGCTATGGAAAAAAGAATTGCTATAGTAGAAACTAAAATTGATAACCGAATTGAAAGAATTGCAATTTTAGAACAACAGTCTAAGGAAAATTCATCTGCTCATTTCAGAATTGAAACTAAGGTTGATACTTTGCTTGAAATTAATCTCTTAAGGAAGTAGCCATGCAACTTCTATCCATCGGATATCCACAGACTCTAACTCAGAATACCATTTATGCTCTACCCGCGAGGCGCACATTACTATTTAGTGATGGCGCGGGGGCTGCATTTGATATCGCTACAGAAGAAACAATGGCTGTCCATATTGGTCCTCTTACATTAGTAGATGGTATGCACGATTTGTCGGGTGCATTTATTCGATGCACTTCTGGTAATGTTAGAGTTACCTTGAAACCCTTCTAGGAATACTATGCAACTCCTATCAATCGGTTATCCTCAAACCTTAACCACTGGTGGTGCAGGTGCACCTACTGTCTATGCCTTACCGGGTAAGCGTTGCCTTCTATTCTGTTCCACTCCTTTAGCCTCACTCTCACAATCTACAGATGAAGCTTTTACTGCTAATATTGCTATGACACTTGCAGATGGCATGGAAGAAGTTTCAGGTGGATTCATCCGAAATGATGGAATAGCTGACGTTGAAATTACTTTGATGCCGTATGTATACTAATGGGACTAGGTAATCTACTCAATCTATATAGAATTCAAAAACTATATAGTCATTTTCGTAAGGGAGTAGATAATCCAACATTATTCAAGACCAAGGAATATTGGTTGGAGTTCTTTAAAATTGCTTGGTCCATAACAGAGGTAAAGGAAATTATGGGATGGCTACAGGGTTATAAAACCTACATCATCGCTGCTCTTACTGCTGCTTTGACTCTTGCTCATTCATTGGGCTACATTGACGAGGCTACTTATCAGACTCTCCTAGCATTGTTAGGTGCTGGTGGACTCTCGACTGTAGCTGCGAAAATTGCACGTATTCAGGTTGATGTTGATACTAAACTTGGTAGAGTCAAGTGAGTTTCGACAAAGGATTTTGGAAACCAAATAAGAAGCAGGAGATATTTCTATCACTTCCTACTTCAATATTTGAAGCCTTCTATGGAGGGGGTAACGCTTCAGGAAAGTCCGATGTATTACTTGTATATGGTCTTATCCATCGATGGCATGAGAACCCAACATTTAAACAAGTGTTTATGCGTCGGACTTTCCCTGAATTAAGAAATGAAATCGTTCCGCGAAGCCGAGAAATCTATCCGAAGTTTGGAGCAACATTCAATAAGACTGATATGGTTTGGACATTTCCTAGACCCGACCAATTTGGAAGTGGAATGAGTAATGAAGGGGCGATGATTTTCTTGGGTCATTGTGAAGAAGAATCAGATGTTCATAAATACGACTCAATGGAAATTAATCTGTTCACTCCCGATGAACTTACCTCCTTTTCTGAATACATATATTTGTATATTGGGTTTACCCGAGTCAGAACAAAAGTTCCCGAGTTACCAGCAATAATTAGAGCGGCAGGAATGCCGGGTGGAATCGGACATACCTTTACTAAGAAACGATTCGTTACTCCATGCCCTGAAGGGGGAAAGATAATTGTAGGTAAAGGGAATGTAAAGAGATTCTATGTTCATTCCACTGTGGTTGATAATCCTCACGCTGACCCTGAATATTCTGCTCGTCTTGATGGTATACCGTCTGAAGCGGAACGTAAAGCGCGTAAATTCGGTGATTGGGACGCTTATCAGGGTCAAGTATTTGACGAATTCAGAGATAGAAGATATCCTGACGAGCCGGAAAATGCTATCCATGTAGTGCCACCTTTTAATATTCCTGATTGGTGGCCTAAGATGGTAATAGGTGACTGGGGTTTCGCGGCTATGACGTATATCGGGTTTTACGCGATATCCCCTAGTAAGAGATTATACTTGTATCGTGAACTAACTTGGCTTAAAACTAAGATTGAAGATTGGGCACCAATAGTTAAAGACTTTATAGACCGAGAACATCCCAGAGTCATTAAGTTCTGTAAATCTGCGGGGCAGGAAAGAGGGCAGGAACATACAATTCAGCAGCAGATTGAAACTGCCTTGGGTAGACCTATAGAACTTAGTGTTAATTCTCCGGGTTCGCGTATCGCAGGAAAGATGTTACTTCATGAATATTTAAGGTGGCAACAGAAATCAGTTATTCCGCCACAAGACTTGCCAGTTTATAGTGAAGAATATGCGATGTGGCTTCTTAGGAATAAAGGGCTACCAGATTATAAAGCGTATCTTGCATTATTTGACCCTCATGAACCAGAAACGAATATTCCTAAACTTCAGATATTTCGTTGTGATGCACTAATACATGATGGTCATCCGAATTGTTGTCCAGTAGTTATTGAATCTATTAGAGCTTGTTCATATGATAAGCCCAAAGCTAATAAGGCTGTTGAGGATGTTGCAGCGTTTGATGGGGATGACCCCTACGACGACCTCAGATACGCCTGTGATTCAGCAGAACGATATTTCACAGAGGCTTCGAGAGAATTTGACAAAATCCAGAAACAGGAAGCGATGAGTCAAGCTCTACAGGGTAATCATGATTTTACTGCATACTATCGTAATATGCGTTCTGTTGATGCAATTCCTAAGATTCAAGTTGTATCAAGATTTCATCGGAGGTCAATGTAATGAAAAGAGTTATTTTCATTCTGATTATTCTTTTGGCTTCGGTAATTAATACTAATGCACAGCTTCCAGTTATTTCTACTAATAAAATTGGATGGGACATGACTAGTCCATCTCTTACAGAAGCTCAGGGATACACTTATCGTTACTATCCTGATAACGCTACTGTAGGAATTGCACTCACTAATGTTACTTGTATTGGAACAGTATCCCCATTTCAATGTGAAGTTGCTTTTCCTGCTTTTGCACCTGGTAGTCATACTCTTACTTTGACTGCTAGTAATCTTGCAGGAGAAAGTCCTAAGTCTACTCCTTTGAACTTTACATTCATTGTTACTCCTAATGCTCCACAGAATTTGATTATTAAGTAGTAGTTATGACAAATTGGATTCATCGTTTGCTTAATCCTCACTGTGAGCATTGTCGTGAAGAACGCGAGGAATCTCGTGTATGTCCATCATGTGAAACCTTGAAGTCTCAGTTGGAAGCAGTTAATCATGAGAAGAATAGACTCCTTGATAGACTACTTACTCCAATTGTGGAAGCGACTCCTGCACAACCAGAACGGGAAATTACTAAGCCAATAAATATTCCATGGAATGTGCGTAGGCAGATGTTGGAACGCGAGGATAGGGAACGAGCTAAGTTAATACAAAATGCTCCTATTCCTACAGAGACACTTGAAAGAGAGTTAGACATTGCCTCAGCCACAAGGGAAGCAGAAAATAGATAGTAAACCTTCCGTGAGTATTCTTAAAAGGATACTCGGTGGAGATATGTCGGAGTCTGTCTATGATGACTATCCAGAATTAGCAAAAGAATGGGCATCTGCTCAGATTAATATGCCACGTGAAGCTGCGATGGTTAATCGTGTTGGACCTATGGGTTTAATTTCAAGAAATACTCCCCCTTATAAAGATGCTTCTGGCGTTACTGGTCCAATGGGAACTATCGCTATTAATAGGAAGGCAGTTACAGAAGATAAGAATCTCAAGGAAGTTTTACAACATGAATTAACTCATGCGGGTGCTAAACCGCGTGGGATTACAGGATTCATGGAAAGTAAAGTATATCCTTGGGCAGAACGACCAGAAGAAAAGGAAGCTATAGCAGCCGAGTCCAAATTTCAAAGACGTATGAGTGATATTTACCTTCCATCAGAATATGATAAGAAAAAGAAAGCGGTAAGGAGATAGTATGCCACTTTCTAAATATTACGGTGGTGGCGGAGAAAAAGTCATGAAAAACATGAAGAAGCAATATGGTGAAGAAAAAGGTGAACGTGTTTTTTATGCTACTGCCAATAAGAAAAAGAAACATGAAAAGTCTGAATCTACAAAAGAAGAAAAACTAGAAACTGGACCATCTAAGAATCTTCGTAGAAAGCATGGTGTGTAATGATTGATGTTGGACCTCGTGGGATGAATAAACCTCCTATGATTGCAAGACCCCCTATGGGTATGCCTCCAAGTATGGGACCAAAACCTCCTATGTCATTACCTCCCGGTTTAGGTGGTCCTAGACCTCCTATGGGTAATATGGGTATGCCTAGTCCTATGATGGGTGGTGGTCCACCTATGCCTCCTATGGGTAATCAGCCACCTATGTCTCCTATGGGTCCAATTCCTATGGGTATGATGCCACCACAAATGGGAGGTATGGAACCTATGATGCCACCACAACCTAATATGCCTATTGATGTGGCACCTACTAATTATATTGACCCTGCTGTTGCACAGATTCCTGGTATAGGTCAAGATATGGGTCCACAGATGGGTCCACAGATGGGTGGATTACGTAAAGCATTCGGTGGTAATCCTCCACCACAGCGGTTTGGAAATGGACGTTTCTAAAGAGTTAAGTAATGGCTAATAAAGAAACTCCAGAAGAAGTGCAACGCCTTCTTAAAGAAGTAGTTAGTCACTTCGATAGAGAAGATAGACAGATTAGGGAACGCCAAATCCGCACTTGGCGTAGACTAAAGCTATTCTGGGAAGGTTTCCAGAAAGCATGGTATAGTGAAGTCGCGCATGATTGGCGCATTTGGGACGAGGTTCAGACGGATGACACTCAACAGTCTTACTATGATAAACCTATTAATGTATTTAGGGCTTACCTTGAGTCTATTATTGCTGCTCTATCAGTTGTGGTTCCGCCAATAAAATGTTATCCCGATGATGCAGATAACACATTAGATTTGGCTACGGCTAGAGCTGGAGATAAGATTGCACAGTTAATCTATAGACATAATGATGTTACATTACTCTGGGTCCACGCGCTATTCATTTACTGCACCGAGGGAATGGTAGCGTGCTACAATTACCCCGAATCTAATGAACACTTCGGAATGTATGCCGAAGAAGAAAAAGAAGAAGTTAATGAGGAACATGAATTAGTTAATTGTCCTCAGTGTGGTTATACACTTGAAGACAGAGAAATTAATCATGAGTTAGGTGAACTTCGCGAAGAAAAGCAAGAACAACAACAGGAAGATGAATTTACTTCTGTTCTTAAACGAAGTGCTGATGAATATGATATAGAGATGTGTCCTGCTTGTGGAGCTACAATTCAACCGGAAGTTAAGCAGGAATCTTTCCTAGTTACTAGACTTGTTGGAGTTACACATAAGCCTAAAACTCGTATCCTAATGGATTGTTTTGGTGGACTTTATGTAAAGATTCCTATTTACGCAAGGAAACAGACAGATTGTCCTTATCTTATTCTTAGTTATGAAACTCACTATGCTAATGCAATTGAAAAGTATGAACATTTGCATGGTAAACTTAGTGGTGATGAAGGTGCAAGAAAGATTGCAACTTCTACTGGACCCAAAGACCCTTATGAACAATGGGGAAGATTGAGTCCACAGTATCAGGGTGCATATCCTGTAAATAATGTAACTATTCGTAGCGCGTGGCTTCGACCCGCAGCATTTAATGTTCTTCAGAATGAAGATGATGTAAAGAAACTTAAAGAACTATATCCTAATGGAGCAAAAGTAACTCTAGTCAATGATGAGTTTGGTGATGCAACGAATGAAAGATTGGATGATTCTTGGACTCTTACTTATAATCCTCTTTCCGACTATTTGCATCATGACCCTCTTGGGTTGTTACTTGTTAGTATACAAGAGATTACGAATGATATTATCTCTCTAACTCTCCAGACTATTGAGCATGGAATTGGACAGACATTCGCTGACCCTGCGGTATTAAATTTTAATGCTTACCGTCAGATGGAATCTGTTCCGGGTGGCATTTATGAAGCAGTTCCTAAATCGGGAAAATCTATTGGTGATGCTTTCCATGAAGTTAAGACTGCTAACTTATCGCCTGAAGTTATGCCGTTTGCCCAGAACATTCAGAATTTGGCTCAACTAGTATCAGGTGCATTACCTTCATTGTTTGGTGGACAATTAGAGGGTAGTGAAACTGCATCACAGTATTCAATGTCTCGTTCTCAAGCATTACAGCGTTTGCAAAACGTCTGGAAGATTTTTACAGTATTCTGGAAACAGATTTTTGGTAAAGCCATTCCTGCATATATTCAAGAAGTTAAGGAAGATGAGAGGAATGTTGAACGCGATAAGGATGGAAACTTCATTAATGTTTTCATTCGTAAGTCGGAACTAGAGGGAAAGATTGGAAATATTGAACTTGAGACAGCCGAGAATATGCCTCTAACTTGGTCGCAGAAAAAAGACTTGGTTATGCAACTTTTGACTGGTGGTAATCCTGAAGTTTTGGCTATTCTTGGGTCTCCAGAAAATCTACCTATTATTCGTGAAGCTATTGGAATTACAGATTTCTTTGTTCCGGGTGAAGATGATAGAAATAAACAGTATGATGAAATTAAACTATTGTTGAATTCTGAACCTATGCCTAATACGATGGATGAGTTGAATCCAGAACTTCCATCGGTAGACATAGACCCTATGTATGATAATCATCCACTTGAATTTGAAATTGTTCGTAAGTGGGTAGTTAGTGAAGCAGGGAGACAAGCAAAAACAGATAATGAACCGGGTTATCGTAATGTGTTGTTACATGGTAAAGCACATTATACCATTATGAATCCTCCTCAAATGGCACCTGGACAGGATGGTGCGCCTAATCCAGAAAAGCCCAATCAATTAGATATGAATCCCGAAGCACCCATAACAGGAGAACAAAATGTCAATCCCAGTCAGTAATGCAAGCGTAGAAACTCCGTCTGGAGAAATGGGTCACGAGGAAGTAATTGATTTTCTTGGTCAAGATGATGATAAAGATATCATTGACTTAGAAGAACCCAAACCTAAATCTACTAAGATTCCTGATGTTAAGGAAGATAAAGAAGATAAAGGTGAAGATGAGGGAGAAGGCGGAGAAACTGAAGAAATAGATGATTTGACGGAACTTGAACAGGAGTTAAATCCTCCAACAGATGAACAGTTGGAACTTGTAACTCCTGTTCGTCGTAGAGAAATTCTTGCAAAGTATCCTCAACTTTTTAAAGATTTTCCGTATCTTGAAAAGGCTTATTATAGAGAGCAGCAATTTACAGAACTTTTACCTACTATTGATGATGCAAGAGCAGCCGTTGAAGCAAAGAATGTTCTTGATAGATTTGAAGTAGATGTAATGAAGGGAAATACCGAGACTATTTTGAAGGCTGTTAAAGCTGATAGTCCTAAAGGATTTGCAAAGTTAGTTGATAACTATCTACCTACGCTCGCAAGGGTAGATGAACAGGCATATTTTCATGTTCTTGGAAACGTAACAAAGCATACGATTGTAGCGATGGTAAAAGAAGCAAGAGCTAGTGGTAATGAAGCTCTCCAATCTGCGGCACAACTACTTAATCAGTTTGTATTTGGAAGTAGTGATTTTAAACCTCCTACTAATCTTGCTAAGGATGAACCTGAATCAGATGGTAAGAATAAGGAACTTGAACAGAGAGAACAGGCATTTACTAGACAGCAGTTTGAATCTGCCAGAGGCGATTTGAATACTAGAATTAATAATACTTTGAGCAATACCATTGATGCAAATATTGACCCCAAGAAGAATATGACTGATTATGTTCGTAAGAATGCTTCACGTGAGGCATTGGAAATGCTTGAATCTGTTTTGTCTCGCGACTCTAGATTCACAGCATTGAAAGATAAATTGTGGGAAGCCGCGTTTCAGGATAACTTTAGTAGAACTTCTGTTGAACGTATTAAATCAGCTTACTTATCCCGTGCTAAAACACTGTTGCCTACAGTCATTAAAAAGGCCAGAATTGACGCTCTCAAGGGATTAGGTAAGCGTGTTAATGAAGAAGAAGATACGACTCCTAATAAGAGTCCATTACCAATCGGACGGCCACGTTCCAGCGAACCTAATAAGGGTGGCAAGATTAAAGATGCGAAGGATATTCCTAGGGGTATGAGAACTCTTGATTTCTTGATGCAAGATTAATAAGGAAAAAACCAATGGCAGTTGTTGAATCTCAGGTTGCGGGTTTGGAACTCGAAAGAGTTATTCCAAAGATTCGCGTCCTGTTTGAGCGAGATGATAAGTTCTACGCCAATATTAAGAAGCGCGACGTAGAAAAAATCTCTAACAGGCAGATGCGCGTTCCGTTGGAACTACGTCCTGGTGGAAGCTTTCAGTATTTTAATGCTGATGGTGGAGATTTGGGACGGGGTGGTGGTCCGACATTCGATAAGGCTGTTCTTACTAGTGTATTCGTTAGCGAGAATATCGAATATACTAAGCTCACTGAATGGTCTACGGATGATGAGCGTAAGGCTGTAACTAATGGAGTTCGCAGACTTACGGCTACTGCACTTGATGAGTTGCGCCGACAGTTGGACGCTCAGATGATGCAGTCTGGTGATGGTGTTATTGGTGTCATCTCTGCGGTTTCTACTGCTGGTGGTGTTGATACCTATACACTTGGAACAGATGGTTTTGGCGCACGTTTGATGCGTTATGGTCAGACTGTTCAGGTATTCGATACTACTCTTGCTGTCCTGCGTGGTAGTGGTGTTATTACCAAGTGGGATGTTGAGAATAAGAGTATCGACGTTACACCGGCTGTAGCTGCTGCGGCTGCTACGGATAAGCTGGTTACTAATGGTATTGCTAATCCTACAGCACTTCCTGCGCTGTATGGTGTGCCGTATCATCACTCTAATGCTTCAACAGGAACATGGATGGGTTTTAGTCGTAGTGCTACGCCTGAAATTCGCGCCAACCGTGTTAATGGTTTGAATGCTGCATTGACACTTCCTCTGCCAAGACTTGCGATGAATAAGATTGGAAACCGTGTGGGACTTGATAATACTTTCAAGCCTACTGCATGGCTCCATCCTTGTCAGAAACAGGCTTATGAGGAAATCGGTCAGCTTGTCTCCATTATCCATAAGATGCCCAAGGAAGAAGGGCTGAATATGTATTTTGGTGATGGTATGCAGATGGCTGGTGCTTCTCTTAAGGATTCATTTAACTGGGATAAGACTAGAATTGACTTTATCGTTGATGAAGTGTGGGGCCGTGGAGAAATTCTACCCATTGGTTTCTATACAACCGATGGTCGTAGGATTTTCGAAATTCGTGGTCCTTCTGGTGGTGTGGCTACTGCTGATATCTTCTATATGGTTGTGGGTATGCAGACGTTTGTTTCAAACCCTGCTGCTTGTGCCTATATTGATGCGTTGGCAGTTCCTACTGGTTACTAACAAGAATTAAGGAAAAGGAAAATACAATGTCAACTCTTAATTCTGCTGACTTCGGTGTTATTCACAGTCCGACTCAGCCAAAGCCTGTTACTTTGGCGTCGGCACTCACATTGACTCCTACTGGTAGGTTTGTATTCGTAACTGACCAGGTTCAGGTTGCGAATATTGTTCCACCTACTGTTGGGGCATACTGTGAAGTAATTCTTTGTTTCACTCATGCTGCTCCGGGTGCGATGCTTACTAATGGGGCTTTGTATCCTATTAAGGTTGGCTATCAGCCTATTGTTAATAGGCCAATCTTGATGTGTTATGACCCTATTTCTAACTATTGGTGGCCTGCGGCGGTGGTTTAACTGTTAGGATGGTGGGGTGCGTATACCGATAATCACGCACATAATTCTTTAGCGTTTAACGCTGGTCTTTTGACTGGAGAAAAGTTATGAGTTTTGAAGGTTATTGGCGTAATTTTCGAGAAGAAAATCGTCGCGCTATTCTACAGGATTATGGTGTTATCAACAAGGTTTGGTATTTGTTTCCGCAGGGTGGTGGACCGCGAGGAAGTTTTGAAACCTTTACTGCACTTGCACCAAATCTTCGTAGTAGAGATTTGATTCATTTCTCTGGAGTATTGAAAGAACAGGCTATGACACCTGTTGGTGTCTATGATGTTACTGTTCTTGGTGCTGCTAATCAGCCTCGACAGGCTACTAATGGTGGCGTTCCTACAGGTGGTGGTGCATCATGGTTGTCACCTGCTACTGTTGTTGCTGGTAAGTCTCTGATTGATGTAATCGAACAGGGTTGGACTTTCCAGAATATCCAGTTTGCACCTCCGGCTGGATTGGATTGTATTAGATTCCGTCGTCAGGAAACTGCTACTATTCCTGATGGTTCTCACGGTAAAGTTCTTGATTGTTACTTCTCTACTGGTGGTGCGGCAGGTTGTGGTATCAATGTGGGTGAATGTAAGCGTATTCACATTGAAGGTAATGAGTTTGAAGCTCTTGGAACTGGAACTGCAATTCGTAATACTGCTGATGGTGGTATTGCTGCTCCGACCTACCTTAAGATTCTCAATAATCGGTTTGGTAGGGGTAATGTCGGTGACATTATTGTTGCTTGCAATAGCAGTTTGATTATGGGTAACGTATTCGCAGCCGTTTTCGCTGTAGAAGGTGGCTGGAGAGTCAATCTTGATGGTGGCACTCTAAAGAATATGGTTATCGAAAACTATTTCTCAGATGTAGATACTACTATTGCTCTTGGGCATAAGAAGGCGGTTGCTGCTGACATTTGGAGAAATTACGTAGCAACTGTTGCTGACCCGAAGGTTGTTGTTCCGGCGTAAGTCTGCATGTAGTGGAGGGGGAAGGAAACTAATAGGTGATGTTAGTTTCCTTCCCCAACGATTATGGAATTAACTGAACCAATCGAAAGTATTAATAAACAATTAAGGGACCAGTTTGGACTGGATTCTGATACTGGTCGTCCTATGTTTAGAGTAGTATGGTCTGAGGACCAATTTGAAATAAGGATGACTGATAAAACAGATACGGGGATTCAATTGTTATCTCCAATTCTAAAGGAACTACCTAAATATAGACAGTGGATTAAAGAGAAGTATGTTTTAGAGCGATTAGTGATTGTTCCTGAACCTGATAGAAAAGAACTTCCTACTAGTATTTTATCGTATGAACCTCTCTGGGTTTTCAAAAATAAAGAAGATGGATATGTTCCGCCCGCGTTTTGGGCATGTAAATTTGTAATCGACACTCTGTATGCCGCTCTAGGTAAACAGAGTTTGGTTAGATATGTTGATGAAGAAATGAAGAATCCACAGGAAGTAAAAGAAAAGAGAATTAATAAATTAGAGGAGGAATTGTTTGGTGATGAATCTTTCCTACTTGGTAGAACTATAACAGGAGAGGCTTCTGCGATGCCTCAATCTTATAAAATCGCACAGAAAGAGAGTTAGTTATGTCTATTGTTGGTGAATTTCCAGGTAAAAATGCTATCGGAAGGCGAACAATTCGTGGCCCTGTGAATCCTATGGATAAGACTACTATCGTTAGTATTTATCCTTCGGAAATTGTGGAAACAAAGCCTACAATTTCACCGGGACGATTTCTTATTCCTGCTGGTAGTTATGATAGTCCATCTGTTGTTGTAGTTGGACCGAGTAGTTGGTGGCGTGAAATTGACGAGGACCAACCACTACTTGAAATTCCTGTTTCGAGTATTCAGATTGCTGATTCTATTATTAAAGACTATTGTAATGGAATTCTTGGATGTAACATGGCAGATTCTATGCCAGGATTGTTTTATGTTCCCGGTGAACATAATCTTGTAGACATTAAGAAATCCTATAAACATGAACTTGATGCTGCATTGGCTAGACAGCGAAACTGGTATTCAATGTTGATTAAGTTAGCTGATGCTTTGTGGGCACGTTCTAATGGTAATCCTCTTGCAATTAGTGATAGTATGCGCGTAGCTGCAAAAGAAATGAATTTGAATAAGGATTGGATGAAAGACTTTAGAATGGTGGAAACTGTCCGTTGTAAGGCTTGTGGTTCACTACTTAATCCGATGTTCCCAATTTGCCCGACTTGCAAGGCTATTAATGACCCTGCTAAGGCTAAGGAGTTGGGCCTTACTTTTGCCCAGTAATATATGAAATGGATTTTAGTTTTAGCTGTAGTTCTTTTGTTTGTGTATGAAATCTGGTCACTCAAGAATGAAAAACCAGATGATACTATTACTGCGCTTGTTAAAAAGTTTTCAAAGAAACCTATTCTTCCCTTTGCATTCGGTATGCTAATGGGACATTTCTTTTGGTAAAAACATGGCAACCGTAGATTTAGTTGCGTCAACCGTTCTAGCCAAGGCATCTACTCTGTTAAATGATACGGCTAGAACTGTCTATACTTATACTGCGGTTCTTCCATACCTTCAGATTGCGCTACAAGAGTTGCAGGAACATTTTGAGCTTAATAACATTCCTGCAACTCAACTTTCTTCTGCATTAATTAATATTCCTGCTGGAATTACTGAGATTGTTTACAATGGAATTGGTGTCCCTACCCTTCCAGATAATATGATTGAACCCCAACAGTTATGGGAACGCGAGGAAGGTATTGACCCCTATGTTCCAATGGGACGAAGGGATTATATTCCACATAACTTTGAAGGAACCCTAACTGGAAAGTTTAGTTTCTATACTTGGGAAAATAATATCATTAAGTTCCTACCCGCGAATCGAGATAATGATATTAAGATTGATTACATTAAAGACTTGTTCACTCCCTTGGTGGATGAGACTTCTTTGATTAACTGTATCAATGCTGCTACATTCCTTGAATATCGAACTGCTGCTTTGTGTGCCGAATTCATTGAGAGAAATCTAGCAAGTGCAGGTTCTCTTAATAATTATGCGGTTCTCGCACTCGATAGAGCTACAGGAATCGGAGTTAAGGGTAAGCAAACTATCCTTACTCGTCGTAGACCATTTAGAGCTGGATTTAAAAAGCGCGGATTCATGACATGAAACCTTGCATAATTAGTAATGAAACTCTGAGTCATGGTTATCCTAGAAGAAATATAAATGGAAAGTTTATATATTTGAATAGGCATATCTTAGAACAGAAATTAGGTAGACCTGTTAAAGAAGGTTATGAGGCTTGTCATTCTTGTAATAATACTAAATGTATTGAACCTGAACATATCTATGAAGGAACTCATCAAGATAATATGTGGGATTTAATTAAAGCTGGAAACACTGATTTCTTTGGTGGGTATGAAAAAGTAAGAACACATTGTCCCAAAGGCCATGAATATACACTTGAAAATACTAGAATAAATAGACAAGGTTGTAGAAGTTGTATAATTTGTAATAGAGAACATGCTACTGAATCTAATAAAAGGAAATTGAACTTTCAGAAAAAGTATTGGGCTGAAAGGAATAAAGCGGTAGCTATATAAGAGAGCACGAACCTATACGCTTTGATAGCTTTAATGGTCTATATAATAGGGGTGTCATTATCGATACTCCTATGGACCATTTTACTGAATGTAACAATTTAAAATTCATTGGTGACAATAGTTTTGGGTCACGAGATGGAATTGGTTTGCATCAGAATGTAGCCGTTCCACTATCTAATGTTCTTAGAATTTATAATTACCCCACTACAGATGAAAATACATTATTGGTTCTAATTTCTGGTGGAGATATTTATCATGTTGTAGATTCTACTACAGTTCATGGTCCAATATTGTCTATAGCTGGAATGACTGATTTTGGATTTGTTCCATATGCGGGACGTGCATACATTACACCATTTTTTACTGAGTTAGTAGGAGACTTAAATAGGGAACGCGGGTTACAGAACAATTTCCTTTATGTTTATAAGGGGGATGGAACTGCTGCACGTAAAGCTGCTGGAACTGCTCCCACTGTTGCCGCTACGGTTGCGAATGGAGCTGTTGGTTATACTGACGCTGGTATTCATATATTTGGTTATGTTTTTGAGACTGATACTGGTTATCTCTCCGCACCGGGGGGATTGGTTGCTTTCACTACATCAGCTCTTTTATCCCTTAATTTTTCTACTATTGCTGTTAGTCCTTCTGTTTCTGTTACTAAAAGACATTTGGTAGCTTCAAAAGTAATTCAAACTTACAATGGAGATGTAAACGGCTACCAACTTTATTTTATTCCAAATGGAACTATTGCAGGTAATATTGTTACAGTCCTCAATGGAGTCTCCTTCTATGACCAAGATTTATTACTTGATGCGAGTCACCTTTCTGATAATTTCTCTGAGATTCCAGCGGGTGTTGGGCTTTGCACGTATCATAATAGGTTAGTCACATATTGCACTTATGATAATGTTTCCGTAGGATATGTGAGTGCAACAGGTGAACCCGAAGCAATTAATCAGATTAATGGAGTATTACTATTTCCTCCTGATGGTAATCCTCTCACTAATGCAACTGAACTAAGAGATGTTCTATACATGTTTAAAAGAGGTAGAACAGGTTCATTCGTTGATAATGGAGATGAACCTGCTACATGGCCTTATTCTAATGTTGATAATGCGATGGGCACTGGAGTTCATGGTATTGCAACAGTTTTGGATTCAGGTTCATCTAATATTGATTATTTAGTTGTAGCTACCTTTAAGGGAGTTACAATGTTTAATGGAAGATATATTCTTCCTGAACTTACTTGGAAGATTCAGACTACTTGGTTGACTCAAGATTTTAAAAATAAAAATCGTGTTATTCAAATAGTTAATGATTCAGTAAATCAGCTTTTATATATTGTTATGACAGATAGAACAGTTATGTTTGGTAATTATTCTAATGGATTTGACCCTAAAAGTATTCGTTGGTGTCCTTGGACTTTTTGGGTATTTGTAAATTCTCTCGCTCTTGTAAATGTAAACGAACTTATTTTAGGTTGTGACCAGGTTTAATAATGTATACAGCATACGCAAATTACATTATTTATTTTACTAACGCTGCTGAATATGCGGCTGCTGTCGCGTATTGTGGTGGCACAGGTTATGGTCATTGTCCTAGAACTGCTGCTTTACGATTTGGAATACCTTGGCCTCTCGTTGGTGGTGGAATACTTCAATCAAAAGGATTAATTGGATATGCTCCTTATGGTATTCCAGCTTCTCCGGGGGCAGGTGTAGAAATTGGACATCCTGAACCTTCTGGAGTATTCATAAAGAGTGATATTGATAGTTTTGTAGTTCCAGGTCAATTTGGTAATCCTCCGGGTGCTTTAGCTGGACCAGATATGACCCTAGTTTGGTGGGGTCAGATAATTAAAGTTAATATTCCTGTTACTACTACACCTATTCCAGAACGTCGATTTATTGGTGGACTAGAATTAGGTGATGTTGGTGCAGAAGGTGGAAGTGGATTTACAGGTGAAGAAGGAAGTAGAAATGCGTCTAGAACACTAGATGGTTTAGGATTAATAATTCGAGGAACTCATCATTCTCCCTTATGGTTAAGAAATCAAAACCAATTTGTTACAGGATTAACTAAAAGAGAAACTTGGGAACGATTTTATGTTCGAGTAAATGCACTAGGAACTAACGAATGTGGAATTTGGCGAGGTAGAAGTTCGACTAATCCACAAGCCGGTGCAGGTATTAAAATTAATAATGCTACTGGTTGTCTTGAAGCCTGGACTATTACTAATGGAGCTGTGGCAACATTACGTGCAACTTCTGTTGCAGCATTAACATTAGATAAATGGTATTTGATAGATGTTCTTATAAGATTCCCTGCCGCTGCTGCTGATTATGGTCGAATAAGAGTCTATTCTAATCATTCTCTAGTATTGGATTATACAGATACTAGTGGAGGTAGTTTAGATACTGTTGGTTATCATGCTACTAGTGAATTAGGTCAATGGACTACTAATGATGCTGTATGGAGTGTAGACCTTGACGATTGGATTGGTGCGGATATTCCAAATAATGGTGGAGTAGAATCATTAGATAGTTTAGATTGGTTACTTGGTAGTCATGTAAGAGCATTTAAAGTAAATTCACTTACTGGTTCAGCTAATTGGACTGGTGGAAGTGTTGAAACTTGTAATCAAGGATTTAATCCTGATTGCACCTTAAATTCACATTTTGTTAGTGCTACAGCTTTAGCTACAATAGAAGCAGTATCAGATGTATCTGATATACAGAGTTATGCTGGTGTAGTTGTTGGACCTGTAGCAGTTTGTTTTTCAGCTTTTACTGGCGCTGCTGTAGGTTCTCCTGCTTCAAGACTTGGATATAAAATAGCGGGTGCTGCAACAGTTTGGGAAGCAACTATAGATGCAGTTAATCACGCTTGGAGACATATTTTATACCGTCCTTCTGGATTAATTACACCAACAACTATTGCTCCTCTTAGTGTTTTAAAAGAAAAATCCAATGACGTGGTTAGCACCGAAGTATATGCTTTAGGAGGAGTAGTTGAATATATTGGAATATGGGGACAAGAAGATGAACCACTATCAGTAGACTTATCAAATCAAAATAAGTATTTTCATAATGCTAGATTTGCTAATACTACATGGGGAACTGTTCTTGGTCCTCCGACTGCACCTTGTTATGCTGTGGGTGGAACATATGTAGGAACTGGCACTACTTTACATGTCGATTTACCTGCTCCCGCGCATTTCATTTGGATTCGTGGATTAACTGGAGCAGCATCAGGTGTTAAGAGTTTTGGTGCTGGTCTTGGTGGTAATCAGGCTGGTTCAGACAGACTTCCGCCTAATTATATTACAAGAAGTTGGGTAGATTCCACGGGTCAAGCTAAATTTAGTTTAACTGGAACTGATGCTGAAAATAATGCAGTTGGAGTTGTTTATCAATATGTAGCATTTTGTGACCCTGGAATGAGATTTAACTATTGTGGAACATATACTCCTAATCCTACTGATACGGATGTTGATATTTCTTTGTTTGTTACTACTTTCTTAGCAGAATGTGGATTTATTCAAAGAGAAAGAATAATTTCAACTACGAATACAACTATATTATCATATAAAGGTCCAGGTGATGCTGGAGTTACTGGACATCTTGTAGATGGAACTGCAAAGGCTAATTGGGGTGAATTTGCAGCAGGAATTCTTACTTATCGTGCAGATAATGTTATTTCCGCTCAATCTCAAACAAATTTTAGTCTCTGGAGAACTACTGACCCTGATTGTCTTGATGTAGCTTGTCAAATTACTTCTTATGTGGGAGATGGAGCCGCAAATAAAACTATAGCACTTCCTTTGGTAACAGGTAGATATCCATTATTTGTTATGGTATTACCTCACGGAGCTACTGGATATTTCCGTGACCCATCTCATGCAGGAGCTAATAGTCGCACTATAGTAGGATTGATAAATAGTATAACTGCTATTAAAGGTGGTGGAGTAGATGAGATTTCTGTTGGTATTACATTAAATGGTAATGGTATTACATATGAAGTATTTGTAATAATGGGTGATTCTGCTAGTTGGTCTAATGGAGAATTTTACGTTCCTGATTGTATTGCAAAGGGTCCGTGGGTAGCTGGAACATTTGCACCTACTCAAGATTTCTCGGGAATTTATACATTAGTTCCGGGTAAATTGACTGATAGTATGTATGACAAAATAGGTGGGCAGCCAAGTATCGAAATGGCAATACCAGACCCCGAATTTAAGACAGGATACATCGGTGGCTAAAAGAAATGGAAGCGGAGAATATGAACATCACGTTGTAGGTGTTCGTATGCGCGTTATAGGTATAGGAAATTTAGATTTAGAACTAACAGATTTGGATGATATCCAAACTGAAGTTCTTGTTCCATTACCTATGACTTTAACCACGCGAATCGAACCACTTAGATTGGCTAATTTTCAATCTCAACGAATTAGACTTGTTGGTAGAACTAATGTAATGGGAGAAAAGTTCCAAATTCAACGAATTCTCCTTTTTGCTAAACCTGTTGCTCAGGAATATCCTGCATAATGGCTAACACACCGTTAGACAGGCTGAAAGCTCAGCTATTAACGTCCGGAATTCAACAAGATAATATCGCCCTTTTTCAAGTTATTAATCAATTAATTGATTACTTGAGACTTAATGCTAATGCTGTTCAAGCTGTAAGTGGAGCTAGTGGTTCGGGTGGATTAGCTTCCTCATTCTTAACTAAAAATAAAGAATTAGGATTACCAAATTCCTTACAAGTATTACCGGGCGCGGGGATTCAATTTAATGATACGGGTGGTAGGAGAATTATAAGTGCAGCTATTCCTTTTGGTATGGATGGTGAAACTGGAGAAGAAGGTATTCCAGGACCACCGGGAAGAATAGGTATTGATGGTATTCAGGGTAAAGATGGCATAGCTATGATTGCCATTGATGGTGAAGATGGTGTAGATGG
>Ga0315274_10002213_pt1 | contig 29548 bp, 29 predicted proteins | sample YL17G02_20_MG_FD_203700 | JGI IMG/M metagenome (GOLD analysis project Ga0315274, IMG submission 203700) | Sediment microbial communities from Yellowstone Lake, YNP, Wyoming, USA - YL17G02_20 | ecosystem: Environmental > Aquatic > Freshwater > Lake > Sediment | place: USA: Wyoming | collected...
GTGCCTATGCTTTCGATATGAGAGGATAAACTCACCGGCGACGCTCTGGAGATTGTCTAAAGCTTCGCTTGGGGTCTCACCCCAGGCACGACATCCCGGTAATATGGGGACTTCGGCCATATATTTGGACTCTGTTTCTTGACTAGGTTCATGCAGTGTGACTGGTAGTCTATATTGTTTCATTAGCTCCCTTTGCCTCCCCATGTTCCTACTTGGCACCTATACCTCACTGACGTCACTATAGCAAAGCATGCAAGCCTCGTCAAATCCACGCTAACCATTGTTACTGTCAAGGATTTGTCGGTAGGAATTTAGAAGAGAGACCTGACAATTCATATGGCTTGTGCCTCCGAAATGGCTTCCAGGACAGTTACCCAGGGGCGAGAGGCTACAAATACCATAGCAGTTGCTAGGATAAAAAGGTAGGAAAGGTTAAGTCGTTGAGGTTGACATTACGTATCCCGTAAGCTAACCTAGTACTTAAAGTTGGTGTAGAGTGCCCAAATTGGGCATGAGAAGCGAGATAATAGTGGAGAGGGGTGGCTATTGCAGGGTAGGTGGCTTAATTGAGTGTGAGTTGATTGTTTGATATCGTGGGGGCAATGAGCCGCCATCTATGATTGGTCACTGGGATGGCGAGGAGCCAATAGTGAAACCGACCCGAATGGGTCGGTTTTTGATTCTCATAAGTAAAGATAAGTCAAGAGCTAATGTCGTGCGGAACGAGGATTCAGCGAGGCGTGCTGTGACAACAAATAAGGGGATGTTGCTCGCAATTGTGGCTGCGATAGCAATTTGTCTGGCTGTAGGACTGGCGCTGCATGCATCAGCTTACAAACTCCCTGAAGCTGCAGGGAATTACACGTGGGTGCCGGGCCAGCCCAACTACAATGCTTCTGCAATAGTTCATCCTGGCACTATTGACACTTCAGGGCTCATCGTCGGAGATTTCGTTGGAGTCTCGGCAACACAACCAAATGTGGGTCTATGGGGCGACTGGGGTGCCACCGCCGGATGGGATGATACCGGAGGTGTAGCGTTTGTTGGCGATGCGAACGCCAATGGTGATTTTCTGGATGGCAAGATAGTAGTCCTAGGGCTGGGATACGATCAGGCAACACAAGAGTGGTTCGGCTGTTGTGAGCAAGGTTGGTGGGACCTGGGTGCTCCAACATGCCGGGTGGTCGTCTTTTCGGCCCAGGACCATGGCCCATACCCAGGCGAGGGGCTCGAATACCGTGTCTACGGTTCAAATAGCCTATGGGGAGCAGCAAGTTACCAAGCAGTGCTAACAGATGTCTATCTGGACGGATGGCGTCCACACAACCCCTCGGAAGATGCAAACGGCAATGGTTGGTGCAGTGATGATGCAACTGGAGTCTTCGAACTGCCCGGATTCTACCGATATATAAAATTGGTACCGTGGGGGGGTGGCTCCTGGAGTGATCCGGAAATCGACGCGGTGGCTCGCGATCCTACTTGCGCACCACCGACCCCAACTCCTATATCTACCCCCACACCGACGCCCACGCCCACGCCCACCCCCACCCCAATACCTACTCCTACCCCTTTTTCGACGCCGGTCCCTCAGCCGTGTCCTTGTACACATACTGTGCTGTCTGTAGATACGAATGTTAGCGAATGTTGCAAAGTCAAAGTAGATGGCATAGAAATTACTGCCTATCCATATTTTTACGTCTATGAAAGTGGCAAGGTCGCGGTGCTGCAGGCGATTGACGGAGGGTGCTGTCATTTTGTCAATTGGACGATACGGGGATCGAATACCGGTGAATGGACGGATACGAGCAAAACAATAAATCTGCTGATGGTTGACCATTTCAATGTCTCTATCACTTGTTCACTTACCTGTACGCCTACGCCATCGCCCACACCTACGCCTACGCCATCGCCCACGCCATCGCCCACGCCTACACCTACACCTACAACGACGCCGATCCCAACTGCTACCCCCAATACCGGAAGCATAGATAGGCAGGTTGGAGCAAGTAGCGATGACTGTGAGGTGTGGTATACGTCTTCTTGGAATTTAAGTACTACTCACCCGCAACAGTTCGCTGGCATGCTTGATTCAATGTATGGAAACCTCGATGGCGGGGGCATGAGGTTCACTGCTGTTATCGTACCAAACGGTGCAACCATTACTGCAGCCTACCTTAAATTTTATGCCTATAGCATCCCTGATCTACCTTCTGCATTATATACTGTGAATTCAAGCATTAGCGGTGAAGCGAGTGGTAACGCTGCTCCATTTTCAGACTACTCTAATTATAGCAGCCGACCGCGGACTAGCAGTGTGAATTGGGACAATATACCCCAGTGGACAGCAAATACCTATTACAACTCGCCAAGCATAGTGTCTGTAATTCAAGAAATAGTTAATCGTCCTGGCTGGGCAAGTGGTAATTCAATGGTTATATTCTGGGATGACCACAACGGTAGATCAACTCCAGGTTGGAGATATAGGTCTTCTTACTCTTACGATAGCAGCCCCAGCAATGCCGCCATGTTACATATTGAGTATTCAATTGCCCCCACGCCTACGCCTACACCCACGCCTACACCAACGCCCACGCCTACACCAACGCCCACGCCTACACCAACGCCCACGCCTACACCAACGCCCACGCCTACACCAACGCCCACGCCCACACCAACGCCCACGCCTACACCAACGCCCACGCCTACACCAACGCTCACGCCTACACCAACGCCCACGCCAACACCTACGCCCACGCCTACACCAACGCCCACGCCTACGCCTACACCCACGTCTACGCCTACACCCACGTCTACACCTACGCCTACACCTACGCCTACGCCTACGCCTACGCCCACGCCTACGCCTACGCCTACGCCCACGCCTACGCCTACGCCTACACCCACGTCTACACCTACCCCTACACCAACACCCACGCCTACACCAACGTTTGTAATATATGGCGGGGGGTCATACATACCACCATCTACACCCACCCCAACACCTACACCTACGCCAACAGCGACGCCTATCCTTACCCCGGCACCGCTTGACTTGTCAGGCAACATAAGCGGAAGTGGTGTGCTACAGCAAACCATACATTACGTTATTCTGGGTGGGCAGGGAGTGCTCGATATTGGGAATGGCACCATTGCGCTGCTGGGCGGAAATCCATTGCAGTCTATAACGGTGGATGAGACATGTGTGGGATTCCCGCCTGATCCGAAAATAATTGGCTGTGTTTATGATTACAAGCCGACTGGTGCAACTTTCAGTCCACCGATTACCCTGACGCTGAAGTACGATCCGGGCAAGGTTCCGGCAGGGTTTGATGAGAGTAAGCTCGTTATAGCCTACTACGATACCGCAACGAGTATGTGGACTGTGGCTCCCTCTGTGGTAGACACGGTAAATAACACCGTTAGTGCGCAGATAAGCCACTTTACACTGTTTACTGTGTATGGTGCAGGTCCGGCGGCAACGCCGACCCCGACGGTAGCCCCAACGCCGACAATAGCGCCAACCCCAACGTCAACGCCCGTGAGTACGCCTCCACAAGTGTCGTGGAGTATAGTGGGTGCGGCAATAGGTGGGATGATCGCCGTATTGCTGCTTGGTGCAGCGCTGCTCTTCGTGCTGCGCAGACGGTAGGAGGTTGGGCTACCAGCTTATAGCGTCCAATGCGGGCGGCAGCGTCAGATAGAGAGTTGATAGCTTCAAGAGTGGTTGTCTTCTCTGGGTTAGCCGCAGTCAAATCCCATGTGTGTGGGGCATTACTTCAGGAAGGATTTGATGGTATGTAATATGAGTCCCGTGAACAGGCTCAGGGCGCCAACGATGCAAAGGAAGACAGCTATTAGGGCAGGGCCCAGCCAGAAATCCTGGTAAGTGTTGTACCCATGTATTACCCGCAGCCCTTCCCAAAGACCAAAGGCCAGCATGATGAGTCCAGGCACCCCGAAGAAGAAGAGCGGTATCCTTCTGCTGATTAAGCCCATAATGCTGTTAAATACCCCCATCCCGTGAGCTAGAGGGCTTCGCTTTGCATTACCATAATATCCAATGCTTACAGGTACCTCTGTCACCCTGAGCCCAGCTTCATTTGCCAGAAACTGCATTTCCGATTCTACAGAGAGTCCCTCTTCTACAAAAGAAAACGCTTCTATTGCTTTTGGAGAGAAAGCTCTGAGACCGCTCTGGGAGTCGGTCAGTCTAACCCGTGAACCCAGGTTGGTGAAAAAGGTAAGCACCCGTTGTCCCCACTTTCTAACTCTGGGGATATGGCTCTTGATCTCTAGGTAGCGGGACCCCACCACCATATCAGCCTTGTCCTCAAGCACGGGCTTGATCAAAGAGGGGATGTACGCTGGGTCATGCTGTCCATCGCCATCGAGAAGTACCAGAGCCTTACAACCTATCTCTCTGGCTTGCTGGAATGCCGTACTGATGGCTGCTCCCTTGCCTCGATTGGCGCTGTGTTTAATTACGGTAGCACCAGCCTTCTCTGCTACGAGAGCGGTCTTGTCTGTAGAGCCATCGTCAATTACTATGACCTTGTCTACATAGTCCCTTGTTTTAAGAACTACGCTGCCGATGAAAAGCTCCTCATTGAAGCAAGGAATGGCAGCAATAATCTCAGGGAGCTGCTGCCTTTGAATGGTAGCTTTTATCTCACTGTTCATCTTGGTAGCTTATTTTGCCTTATAATTTCTGCTCATTATTAGAGTGGACGAGGACTCCTTCTTCGTGAAGTTGATAATAACACAACGTTATAACTTGGGCAAATCGTATCCCTAAAATGCTGATTCGGGGGGTAGTTTGATTATGATCTATACCGACAGGACGCCGTCTTTGCTATCGAGACGAGTCTATAGTATTATTGAACCATGCACAGCAGCGACATTAAGGTTTCGGTCATAATCGTAAATTATAATGGTATGCCTTATCTTGACGCTTGTCTTCGCTCTATACTTGCTCAAAATCCACCGGATTTTGAGGTTATACTGGTCGACAACAAATCTAGCGATGGTAGCCTCAAATTTGCTAGGCGAATGTTTCCCGATTTACTCATAGTTGCAAATGAGAAGAACTTGGGATATACGGGCGGCATCAATTCAGGCATAGCTCAAGCCAAGGGAAAGTATCTTGCTCCGCTCAACGTTGATACCGAGGTAGAGAAAAACTGGCTGTCAGCCATGGTAGAGTTTATGGATGCTAACCCCGATGCAGGCGCGTTAACGCCCAAAAGCCTGCTATATAGGGAGAGGAGAAAAGTCGGTGTCATGGGCCTTAACATACATGTAACAGGCCTCGGCTTTGTCAGGGGACTCAACAGGCAAAATAGCGAATCACCTGGAGAACCGTTCCAGGTAGCTGGTGTAAGCGGGTGTTCTTTTATGATAAGGAGAGAAATAGTGGAGCGGATGGGTGGACTTAATGAGGATAACTTTATGTACTATGACGATGTCGACCTTTCCTGGGTTGTCAACTTGATGGGTTACAAAATCTACTGTGTTCCCCAGTCGGTTGTCTATCACGAGTACAAGCTTAAGATGACCCCCCAGAAAATGTTCTGGCTGGAACGTGGGCGGTCAAATGCACTCCTCTGTTACATGAGACCTCTTACTTTGGTAGCACTTTTGCCGCTCCTTATGATTACTGAGGGTCTGATTATCGGATACTGTCTGATTCGCGGCCCGGGATATGTTTGGGCAAAGTTGAGGGCCTGGTTCTCTGTGGCAAGAAATATGATAAGTCTTCTGAAAAGGCGCGGACAGGTACAGAGGCTGAGAATGATATCCGACTTTCAGCTTCTCAGAAGGTTCAGGCTTAATTATGAGTGGGGCCAGGCATTGCATATTTTGAGGTAAAAAGGGCTAGATATGAAAATATGTCTCGTCTGTTCTCATGGTGGACATTTAACAGAGATGATTCAACTGATGGAGGCTTTCGAAGGCCATAAGACCTTCTTCATTACCTATGATTCGACAAGAACCCGTGGGCTTACGGGGCGTAAGTACTTGCTTAGAAACATCGGCAAGAATCCGCTTTTAATGGTTCAGGCCTTTCTATCCACGCTCAGAATTATGCTTAAAGAGAAGCCAAAACTAATTATCTCTACAGGCTCAGAGATAGCCATCCCTGCGTTTTACCTGGCTAGGCTTCTTAGAATCAAAACCATATTCATTGAGAGTTGGGCGCGAGTTATCGAACCGTCCGGCACGGGGAGGCTGGTCTACCCAGTTGCCGATGTATTCCTGGTACAATGGGAGCGACTCCTTACCAAGTATGGCAAGAAAGCTAAGTTCGAGGGGGCAATAATTTGATCTTCGTCACCGTCGGTATGCACCCCACGGGGTTTGAACGCCTGGTCAAGGAAATGGACAGGATCGCTGGTAGAATTGACGAGGAAGTCATCATGCAGATTGGGGGGACGAAGTATGCCCCGCAAAACGCAAAGCATTTTAGTTTCGCTACAGAGCAGGAAATAAAGGAATTATGTCGACACGCAAGGGTTGTTGTAACTCATGGCGGAGTTGGAACAGTTTTAGATGCCTTGCAAGAACGAGCGACAGTAGTAGTAGTTCCACGGTTAAAAAAATACGGGGAAGTCATTGACGACCATCAATTATTCTTTGTTCAGGAATTGGAAAAACAGGGAAAGGTGATTGCGGTTTACGATATGGAGAGGCTTGAAGGGGTTTTGTTGGAACTTGACACGAGTAAGATTGAAGTAGTCAGAGATAGAAGGTTAGTTAATGCTCTGAAAGGGTATGTAGATCAGTTTGCACGCAGTTAGAGTGGCAAATTAGAGGCTGCCTATTGTTCAGTAGGGTAGAGCGTATAGTATGAGGATAGTGTGTGTCTCTGTGGGCAGCATGAGGGTACCTCCTACAGAAGGCGGGGCGCCTCTGCAAGTGCTATTCAATACCTCCAAGCATTTGGCCAAGATGGGTCATGAAGTGATTATCTTGGACAGCAGGTACTCCAGAGAAGATTCGGCTATCGAGTATTTCGATGATCTGAAAATAGTTAGGTTAAACTCTCCCAAGATCCCTGTTCTCAAGTCATCTAAAATGCCTCGATATATTCGTTTTGCTTTGAATGAACTGGACACGGTGCTATTCGCAATCAAGGTAAGCAGATATCTAGCGAAGAACAGCAAGAACATAGATGTAATACACATACACCTGACTTCTGTTGGGTTGATTCTGAGTATTCTAAACAGAAGGCTGCGCAGTAAGATGTTCTATACCTCACACCTTGGTCAATGGGTATTGCGTGGAACGAAGAAGCTGACTATGTTAGAAAGAGTTCACATATCGTTTGATGCTTATCTTATGAAACGAGTAGCTAGAGTGATAGCTTTGAACGAATTGGCAAGGGATAGTTTTATAGCTATTGGCAAGGTTAAACCTGAAAATGTGACGGTAATACAAAATGGAGTGGACACGCAATTCTTTAATCCGATTGTTGATGCTGAGGCAATCAAGAAGAAGTATGATTTAGAGGGCAAATTGGCTGTTCTTTTTGTTGGCCAACTGACCAAGATAAAAGGATTAGAGTATCTGCTAAAGGCAGCAGATATCGTTATCAACGAGTTCGGCTATAAAAATTTGGTTTTCATACTTGTGGGACCTCTAACATTTGGTACTTTAGAGAAACCGATCGACACGAAGGAGATGCTGAGCTACATTAGAGGCCATAACTTGGAGGGTAATGTTTTGTTTACGGGTCCTCTATCATTGGAAGAGGTGAGCATGTTTTACGTGGCTTCTGATATATTTGTGCTTCCATCATTGGCTGAAGGCGATCCCCTTGTAGTGGTGGAGGCTATGGCATCGGGCAGGCCTGTAATTGGAACAAAGGTAGGTGGTATACCTCAAAAAATTAAAGACGGGTGGAACGGCTTTCTGATCGAACCAGCTAATGAACAGCAATTGGCAGGGAAAATCAAATATTTGGTAGACAACCCCGAGGAGAGAAAAAGGATGGGGGCAAACTCTAGAAGGTACGCTGAGGAAGAATATGACTGGAGTAAAATAGCTGAAAGGCTGCTGCAGGTTTACCAAGTTAACAGAATTGGACTTACATGAGTTGATTACTTATTATTATCCGGGTCATTTAGCTACTCATATTGACTCTCCGTTAACATCACTGTAGACTGCTAATTACGATGAAAAAAGTAACAATGATCGTCGCCACTATTCTATATTTCGGTCTTGCAAGGTATCTGCCTTATTCGTACAGCCCACTAAGCTTTGGCTTAACTAAACCATTCAGGGCAATGTTGTGCCGTTTCATGGTTAAAAAATGCGGTAAGAATGTAAATGTGGAACGAGGTGCCTACTTCGGCTATAACATTGAGATTGGTGATTACTCAGGCATTGGCGTCAATGCTCGATTAGACACCGGCGGGGGGATAATTATCGGCAACGGCGTGATAATGGGGCCGGACGTGGTTATCCTGACCCAGAACCATAAACATGATGATATAACCAGACCAATAGCGGGACAAGGAGTCATATTTGCCCCCGTCATAATTGAAGATGACGTATGGATAGGAACGCGAGTAATAATTCTCCCCGGGGTTAGAATTGGAAGATCATCTATCATTGGTGCCGGGGCAGTGGTTACAAAGGGTGTTCCTCCCTTTTCTATTGTGGGAGGAAATCCAGCAAAAATAATCAAAATAAGAGATGGTAGCTCCTCACTTTCCAAATTGGAGTAGCACGTCCTGTCGGCTTGTGCGCGCCAATGCTTCGTGTTTTGTCAATGAAGACTGGGCGAAAGCCTAGGGAGATAAGCCGAAGAGAATTTAGATAGCAGAACGATTACTGCAAGTTTGCCAAACCAAATGAGAAAATGTGTTTTGAGCAGGCAGACATGGATAGGGAAGATTAGGCTCTGTGTTGTATCTCTAGGTGCTTATCCGTTGCTCGCCAGGCAAAATATAGAGATTGTTGGCGGAGCTGAGCTTCAATCGGTACTTTTGGCTAAAAAACTCGCGCAACGCGGTTTCGATGTGTCTTTTGTAGTATTAGACCACGGACAGAAATCGCCTGAGATAATTGATGACATCAAGGTTCTCAAGACATATCCTGCGGATGCTCCTATGGGGATCAGATTCTCCACGGTGCGCCTTATCTGGAGAGCTCTCTCTAAGGCAGATGCTGATATATATTATGGGTTCAGAGGTGTAGCAGGTATAGTAGCCTTATATTGCTTTCTGAAGAGAAAAAAGCTTGTCATTGGCATACCCAGTGATATGGAGGTGGCGGAAGAGCGCAGCGAAAAGGGCAACATATATAACTGGCTATGGAGATTTGACCTTAAAAGGACAAATCTTGTGATTACGCAGACTAAGCACCAGCAAGAGATGCTTAAAAAGGGGTTTGGTCGTAACAGCGTCATAATAAAAGCGTTTCTCCCGCTAGAAAGCCAACCGATAGAAAAGTCCGCACCTCCTGTTGTGCTCTGGGTATCAACTATCAGGCCACAATGGAAGCAACCGGAGCTTTTTCTAGAACTGGCCGCTGCTATTCCGGAGGCTAGGTTTCAGATGGTTGGTGGCCCTTCGCGAGAGCAGGAATTCTATGAACAAATCAAAGAACATGCAAGCAAGATACCTAATTTAGATTTTGTTGGATTTGTGCCACATCACGAGATTGGAAAATATTTTGAAAAAGCTTCAATATTCGTAAACACATCGGATGTGGAAGGGTTTCCTAATACCTTTTTGGAGGCTTGGTCTAGATATACTCCAGTTGTGAGCCTCGACATCGATCCCGATGAAATCATATGTGAACACAAGTTGGGATTGCATTCAAGAACATTCGAACGTATGGTGGAAGATGTGAAATTGCTGCTCGGTGACGGTAAGCTCAGGCGGGAGCTAGGGGAAAACGGAAGACGCTACGTTGAGCAAGAGCATGACCTGAAAAGAGTGGTGGAACAATATGTGGAGCTATTCACCAACTTGGCATAAGCGGGCATGCGATATAGGAGATTAACAAGATATATAACACATATATTTGTTAGGAATTATACCCTGTCATATATGTTGTTTTTGACCAGGCCATAGACTCCGAATGAATGTCACTAAAGTCTTCTTGTCTCTACGCTTGACTAAATAGGATATGCCCCATCGAAACAAGATTAGGGGCAAGAGCATTAGGTGATACATATATACGGGCAAGGAGAAGTTCCGTCTGATAAAGCGGTAGTACGGGAAAAGGCTAACGAAGTTTGGATCGTGCTTTCTATCTGGTGCTCCTAGTTTCATTCTTGCCATTCCCACTTTATGCCAAACTCTGGCAGTAGGCACATAGACATTTCTAAAGCCGTATTTTCGTGCCTTGAGGCAATAATCTACGTCCTCATTGCCGGAGAAGTAGCTGGAGTCTAGAAAGGATATCTTCTCGATGACAGATCTCTTAATCATCAGCGCTGCCCCGCTTATCCAGTCCACGTTAGCAATGTGATGATATTGTGGCATGTCGCTATCGTTCGTCCCTATATGTGAGTAAATCCACCAGCGCCACCAGTCGATTTTACCTCCGGCAAACCAAATAATGTCTTTATGTCCTTCGAAGTCATAATAATAGATTTTAGGACCAACAATGCCTATCTCAGTAGAACTTTCAGCTACTTTGACGAGCTCATCCAGGAAGTCAGGTGCAACCACCGTGTCATTATTCAACAGCAATAGGTAAGCAGGAGAAAAGGTTCTTAGGGCATATCTCATACCGATATTATTCCCTTCGGCGAACCCGTAGTTCTTGTCGTTTTCGATAACGTGAACATAATCTCCAAACTTCTGCCTTAGAATCTTGGCATCGTCACCCTTTGAGGCATTGTCAACCACAATCACGTCATAATTGGGATACACGATCTTTTTCAAGGACTCTAAGCACTCAAGAGCGTGGTCGAGCCCATTCCAGTTGAGGATGATTATAGAGACTCTAGGTTGGTTCATTCTCTTGTTGTGTAAATAAAGCGTTTCACATTCAAATCTGTATTTTCAGCAATCAAATAGAAATATCTGTTGACGCGAAGAAACGCGCCATTGTAAACAATTGCGGCTGAGGCATTGCTGAAATTAACATTATTTTTCAACTGGCTTGGGTCTTCTGCTTGGCATCTTGAGAAGCCCGGCCAGTATTCCTCTAAACATTCTTCTAAACCCAAACAAATTGAGCAAGAATAAGTAGGGATGTAGCCCTAATATGTCTTTTATGAGCAATTTAAAAACCACTCTTGGGAGTAATTGGGGACAATACTTTCTAACCATAAAGATATGATTTCTGGTTAGTAAGTAGCTCGATTCAGGCCCAGGTATGCTATTGAGTTGATAGTGTATCACGAGTTTGTCAGAGAACGCACATGTTTTACGATTTGTTTCGGCCCTTATCCTCAACCCAAATTCAACGTCTTCGTGGTACATGCGGTAGCTCTCGTCGAACAGTCCTATCTTATCAAACACATCTTTCCTGTAGAAAGCAGCGGTACCAGCAACGAAATCAACCGAACGTATTCCTTCGAAATCGTCCGTTAGGTTCACTGCAAATCCCCTTTTGAAACTTCCCCCTGTCCACCAACTCTTACCATATCTGTCTACGATTGTGCAGGATAGCCCTGCTATTGAAGGGTCAGCATCTAGGATTTCTACGTTTCTTTCCACGAAATTGTTTTTAACCTCAGTGTCACAGTTGAGAAGGCAGACGTATTCTCCGTTCGATAATCTGATACCTTTGTTGACAGTCTTGATGAAACGCATGTTCTCTACGTTCTCAACTAGACGCATGTTCTTATGGTCTTTTATAAACGCTTTGATGTACTCGACTGCTGACCGATCGGGCGTACAATCGTCAATGACAATGACCTCATAATCCTTAAACGTCTGATTGGCAATGCTGGGCAGGACGGTTTTCAAGAATTTCACCTGATTATAGTGTGGTATTATGATGCTTGCTTTAATCGTACCATTCTCCGTTCAACCTCGCCACAGGCTTCTCCTCATGCTCCATGTGCGCCCAGTTCTAGTACGTGACAGCAGATATGAGGCTTGTACGTTTTCAATGCATTAACCACGAGGTATATGAATTAAGATTCATTCTACATTACTGGCAGTGATTATTCAATGCTAATAAGAATGCTAGACCTAAAGGATGGCATCGTGCTTCAGGTCATCGACACTGAGCCACTGGTTTCATTCGACATACGAGCGTCTACTGCCCAGGCCACGCTTCAACAAATGCAGTTGATTGAATTCTGCTCATGAGTTGGTGTTGACGTGCTCGGTGGCTTTGCTGAGCGTTGTGTAGGATGCTAAGAAAATGGAGTGAAATATAAAGGCTGGAGCCCTCAATCTCGGGGAATATGCCGAAAAGATGTAAGTTTTGTTAGGTGGTGTTATGATTAGCAGTCGTAGAATCGGAAGGATATATATGTTATACTGTGGCAGACTGCTACAAAAATGATATACAATCACTCTATGTTCCAGTCAATTATTGTTTAGGTGGTGTACTATGGAAATAGTCATTGAGAAAACGCCGATTCAGGATGTCATTGTAGTAAAATCCGACGTCTTCCAAGATGAGCGAGGCTTTTTCACAGAGGTCTATAGGAGGGATAAATTCAAGGAGTTGGGGCTTCCAGAGACATTCGCTCAATTGAACCATTCAGGTTCCGTCAAGAACGTATTGCGTGGCCTTCACTTTCAGTGGGATCCGCCCATGGGAAAGCTTATGCGCGTGACGCGGGGAAAGGCTTTTCTTGTCGCTGTTGATATCAGAAAAGGGTCGCCGACCCTGGGCAGGTGGTTTGGAATCGAGGTATCTGCAGAGAACAGAATACAGGTTTGGGCGCCTGCAGGATTTGGCCGGGGATTTTGTGTGCTCAGTGATTATGCAGAAATTCAGTATCTCTGTACCGGCACGTACAACAATAAGGGTGAATCTGGGATCTTGTGGAATGACCCTGAAATTGGCATTAAGTGGCCTCTAAACGATTGCATTATATCTAAGAAGGATGAGACCGCCCAGACACTGTCACAATGGCTCAAAAGGCCAGAGGCAAATTTTTTCACTTACAGAAAGTAGTTGCCAGCAAAAGCCCTTGACTTGGTCAGCTCATCGGTTTTCAGCGCGTCAAGAATATAGAGGAAAAGGGTGGTGCATATGAAGATACTTGTTGCAGGTGGTGCTGGCTATATCGGGTCTGTGATGGTTCCTGCTCTTTTGGGACGTAATTATGACGTAGATGTACTCGACTTGCTGTGGTTTGGCAATCATCTGCCATCGGGGGTGAAAGTCATACAAAAGGATATTATGGCAGTTACAGAAAACGACGTTAAGGGCTACGATGTAGTTATTTTCATAGCGGGACTGTCCAATGACCCTATGGCGGAGTTTTCTCCTGCGCGCAATTTTATCGATAACGCGTCATCGCCGGCGTATTTGGCTTACATTGCAAAACGGGCTGGGGTTAAGAGATATATATTTGGCAATTCGTGCTCGGTCTACGGTTACACAGTGAATGAGCTCTGCGATGAGAATTCACCAGCCTCTTCGAACTATCCCTACGGTATCTCAAAGTTGCAGGGGGAATTCTGTTGTCTCCAACTGCAGAACAAGGACTTCTCTGCCATTTCGTTGAGGCAAGGTACAGTAGGAGGATATAGTCCACGGATGCGCCTTGACCTCGTTGTAAATACCATGTTCAAGTCTGCTGTTACAGAGCACGTTATCACGGTTAACGACCCTGCGATATGGAGACCCATTTTGGACATTCGTGATGCAGCCTCAGCTTATATAAGAGCTATTGAAGCGCACCAAGATATATGGGGAATATTCAACGTAGCGTCCGGGAACTATACTGTTGGTGAGATTGCCGATTACGTGAAGGACGGCGTAAGGGAGCATTTGGGTATTGATGTAAGATTGAATATTAAGCACATGGTGGACTTCAGAAATTACAAAGTCAGTGTAGAGAAAGCACGTAACGTCTTGAGTTTCCGGGCACGCTACGATATCAAAGATACCGTTAAAAGTCTTGTCGATAACATGGACAAGTTCAAAGACTTCGACAATCCTGCCTACTATAATATTAGAGTATTCAAGAAATTGAGTGAAGAGAAAGCTCCTTCACATTAGGCAAAGTCGATTTTCTCATAAGTCGCAGGTGCGTAGTCATGAGGGTTGTTGTAATCGGAGCTAATGGACAACTGGGCTGTGATCTCTGCACGGCGTTTTTGGATAGCAGGTGCGAGGTCATCCAACTGAACCATGACATTCTTGATGTAGCTGATTTCGATTCGGCAAAGAGAAGCCTCCAGCAAGCAAAGGCTGATGTCGTGGTGAATACCGCAGCTATGCATAACGTAGACGCTTGCGAGCGCGAACCGGCGAGAGCTTTTGCTGTTAATGGGATTGGCGCCAGGAATTTAGCGATTCTGTCTAACGATCTTGATTTTGTGCTATTTCATATAAGCACAGATTACGTTTTCGATGGCGCTAAGAGAGCACCGTACGTCGAAACTGACTGTCCCAAGCCGCTGAATGTTTATGGGAACACCAAGCTCGCTGGCGAGTACTTTGTACGGACAATTGCAAGGAAATACTTTGTCCTCAGAGTATCGGGATTGTATGGCACTAACCCTTGCCGGGCCAAGGGCGGTAGCAATTTTGTAAACCTGATGCTGAAGTTGGCGAAGGAAAGGGATGAGGTACGAGTCGTAGATGACGAGGTACTCACCCCCACCTTTACCGAAGATATCGCGAAGCAGGTCGTTTCTATGAGAGAAATGAAGAAATACGGTCTCTACCACGCCACGGCTCAAGGGAACTGTTCATGGTATACATTCGCGTTCCAGATATTTAAGCTCTCCGGCGCTAAAGTCAAGCTCTCTATAGCAGGTTCAAATGAGTTTCCCATGAAAGTGCCCAGACCAAAGTACTCCGTCTTGGAAAACGCTGGGCTGAAGACCTTGAATCTAGACATGATGCCCACCTGGGAAGACGGATTGCGGAGATATCTGGAAAAGATCGGTGTACTGAGGAAATGAAGGCGTGGCGGGGAAGCAGATATGGAAATGGACACTCTCGTTTCCAACTTTCCTGCTTGAGAGGGATGGGTGGGGATAGACTTTTGTTAAGACGTAATTAGCTATTCGAATAGCTGCATTTTTTTGAATATAGAGCCTTGTTTTCACTTGATTAAGCTAAGCAGGTGGTTTCCCTATTATCGGCGATATGAGTTGCACGTGTTAGTATATATGCACAGGTCGAAGATGCGGTAAGTAGTGGGAGTTGAGGAAGGGTGAATTAACTCAATATGCAGAAAGAATTCTATTTCAACAGCAAGCCTCAAAATGACCTGTGGGATAGCATGTGGACCGGCAGGACTATTGAGCATGAATTGGAGCAGTGCGACCTGGAGGTGGTTCGTCGAGATCTTCTTCTGTCATATCTGCCAAAGGAAGGCAAGATTCTAGACGCCGGTTGTGGCTTTGGCAAATTGGTGATTTACCTGAAGCGGCGAGGGTATAACATTACAGGCATAGACAATAATGAGCTGGCAGTAGCCAAGTTAAAAGAATTCGATAAGTCGCTTCAAGTGGAATTAGGAGATATACTGAATATCCATTACCCAGACAATTCTTTTGATGCATATATATCAATGGGAGTAGTCGAGCACTTTGAAGAGGGGCCGCTCCCAGCTCTGAAAGAAGCTCACAGAGTGTTAAAGCCGTATGGACTGATATTTGTCTCAGTGCCAACAGTAAACATCATAAGGCAAATAATCAGGCAGCCATTTCGAAAAGCGATCAACGCTCTTCCAGTTTCATTCATATTGCTCAGGTCAGGATGGGTAAAATCCAAAAGAGGGGCAATTTTCGCTGCGCTAGGAAATATTTTACCTGAGAAAGCAAAGGCTATGGTTCTAGGAAAAGGAAGAAGGTATTACCATTTTGCAGAGTATAGGTATTCAAAATCTGAGTTGGAAAATTTTTTAAGAGAATCTGGTTTTGAGATAGTAGAAACTGTACCAGATGATTTCAATGGCTCAAAAAATCATGCTGCAGGATTAGTAGTGGATTTCCCTTTCTTAGGAGCCAGCAATGGAGTTAATTTCCAGCTTAATCCTTTCGGTAAGCTGATATGGCGAACGTTGGATACACTATCCCCCTGGATTGCTTGCGCCAGCGTTCTATGTGTAGGCAGGTCAAAGAAAAGTAGCAATGAGGATGCATATAAATGAAATTGCCTAATCGATTTGAGACATCTTGGGTATATTTTCACTACAGATAACCGCTAGGTTCTTCCGAATCTTTTCGATTGGCCAATCCCACCACTTAATCTCTAACAGTTTGCATATTGTTTCTTCGTCAAACCTTTTTCTGATTAAACGTGCTGGGTTACCCGCTCCAGAATGGCAGCAAACAGTTCTCCGGGCACCGCCACCTCAGCCAACTGAAAGACAATTTCCTCAGCGCATTGGGAGCCTTCAGAAGATAACTTTGAATTGCTTGTTAAGTGTGCGAGTTATGCAGGTGGCTGTAAAGCTTTCACAACAATGACGAACCAGCGATTAACATAGATCTGGCTAATGTCATAGTCAATATAGCGTCCACTGCCACTTCGGGGAATGGCTATTTTCCCTAAGTGATTACATGCATCTAGCAGTTCTTTGACAAATCCTACCATACCATACTCGTGGCTGGGTATCCTGGGACCAATTAACAATCTGGCGAAGACTCCAGAAAGCCTGGAGAAGTCCTGAAATACACGTGATGCACGAGATAAGTTTGGACTGAATCTATCTAGTAGTAGCTGCTCTCTGCGAGAATATAGATGGGATTTTGGCTTGTAACTCCCTCCGTCAGGCCACTGAGGCCAGTAGCCTGTTCCCCAGTCTTCAATGGCATACAGCCCTCCAGGCTTGAGATGATTTTGAAAAAGGTGCCAGAAGCTGATCCGGGCAAACCGGCCGATATGTGAGCAGTAGTCTATTACAACATCAAATCCATCAGGGGCTTGTTCCTCGGCAATGCGATCAAGGAGGGCAGTATCTTGTTGATAACCTTGGTAGACATGAATCATGCCTGTGGGGTCATCCAAGCGCACTGGATCGCAGTCTAAGCCAACAATGGTTGCGTTTTCAAAATAATCACGCCAAAAGCGCAGAGATGTCCCTCCCGCAACGCCCAGTTCCAAAAACCTGATCGCTTTGCCTACCAGAGGAGCAAAGAATGGCTCGTAGTCTGGCAGAAAACGGACTTTCACCTCCTCGAGGCCATATCCTTGAGGATTGATGCTTTTGTACATGTTGCTACAATTATAAGTGGAATGACTATTCAGCGTCAAATAGAATCCTCAGCATTCTGTATCTCTCTTCCAAATGACCCACTACCCAAGGCACTGATCAATGGACTTGACCGCTATTAGTTGCTGCGCTGTTCTTGGGCAATGGTATGCTATCTCGTAAGAGAAGGGGCTCATTACCTTGAGCAAACGAGGGAAAGACTCGAGTCTCGTTATCTTGCGCAAACGCGGGAACGGTCTGAGCGGTACCGAACCACCAAATCCATGTACTTTAAATCCCCTGGCTCTTAGGGTGTCCACATCCCAACCTGACTCAAGCCCCTCCATCTGATTCTTGGACGAAGCAAGAGTATCAGAGCCTCGGTAGCCGTTCGGTGTTGTAAGTATAACCTTCTTTCTGGCCCACTGTTCCATTTTACATAATAGTTCGGTTGCCTCACGTCCCGCCACATGGCAGAAGAGATTGAGACCAAGAACAGCGTCGAAGGACTTAGGTGCAAACTCTACTGTTCCAACATCAGCCCTGATATATTGGCTATGAATACCCCTTCTTATAGTCTCCTGCAAATACGGCTCACGGGATTCAACACCAACCGAGAAGGGCACATTGCACAAATGAAGTAGAGAACGGTGCCCGCAACCCAATTCTAGAACTGAACGGCATTTGGAAAGCTCCCTTGCTAGGATCATGCTCAAATCTGGACGAAATCTCAAATAAATAGGCCCGAATAACTGCTGGAGCTCGCGTTGCCTGAGGCTGAGCCAGTTGACTTTTGCCAGCCAGGTATGAATTGTCCTGTAATTACCTTTGTGCTTGCCATACAGCCTTTTCTGATATTTGAGAAGATTATTAAAGTCCCAAATGTGATAGCAACCACTCCTAGTGAAGGTGTGGGAGCTCGATCCTGGAATTACGTAGGCCTTCAATCCCAATCGCGCTACACACAAGCTGTAGTCTGAACCATAGCAGTCCCAGCCATCAAACACCTTTTCATCAAAGTGCAGCTTGCTAAATACCGGTCTGGGCACCAATAGAAGGCATTCATCCAAAGTCTCCACGACTTCCGGCTTTCTGATGGTCAGATTACTATAATTGGGTAAATCATAAATGTCATAGGAAAACCGCCATCTACCTTCTTTGGTGCTCCCCGCCACACCGCCAACTCCCAAATCTGGTATCGATCTCAGGATTTTCTCAACATCTTCTAGAAAAGAATCTGAAAGCAGGCACATATCTTGATGGGCAAACATTATATAGTCACCGTTCGCTTTCTCACCTCCGTAGTTAAGCGCTTCTGCTGCTGATTTGAACCTACCATCTCTGTTGTCTAAGGTTATGAGTTCAAATTCAACCGTTTGGCTCCCCAGGCTTTTCAGCAGGATCCTCCTTAGGTATTCCTCGTTGTCATACACACACACTACAGATATCATTCGGCTATGTCCCTATCTTGATAAGAAATATCTATGCCGTAGGGTGCTCTTCGAGTGAGTATCATGTGGCACCCCTGGCTGTTCCTGCTTCCTTTGTGAAAGGCCTCCTGAATTGGCACATTAGCAGGGGCTTGTCGCCGGTTCGATCTATTCGAAATTTGTCCCACTGCAGGGCTGCTACCTAGCTCTGTCTGCAGAATGTCGTTTTATCCCTCAACAACCGAGTTAATTGGGTAGAAATTTGTTATTCTTTCCCAGTTTTCCTATCAATCCATCTAATGTTCCCCAAAGTAGAATCTTCAGGTCCTTAAACCTAGAATGGTGCCGATTTAAAATTTCTCTACTCGTTATTAACATTGTTATAATCTGGTTTACATAGAATCTCAAACCGACATTGCCATGTTTCCTATAAGTATAAATACGATTCCTGATAAAATAATAGTTCTTCCAATCCCATGTGTTGTCCCTCTGTGTTGATTCGTCTGAGGCATTTCTGTATACGCCATGAATGATCTTGCTATCAGGGACAGTGATCATGATTCCCAGATTGCGTATTCTCAATGAGTATTCAGTATCATCATAGTAGATAAAGAAATCCTTGAGGGGAAGTCCCGCCTTCTCAATAGCTCTACGACTAATGAGAAAGCCTACAAACGATGCTGTGTCCATCTGAAAGTAGTCATCTTTATACTTGTCAGAATTTATTAATTTCTCTTCCAGCGTCTTGGGATCAAATAGCCTGCGGTGTCTTAAGTCAGTGCTTTGGTCACGTCTTAGCACCGCGCTAGCCAAAGCATAAACCCTATCCTGACGTATCATGGAACAGCTTACCAGTTTCCCTAAAGCATCTGCCATGGGAATTGCGTCATCATCCATTACCCATATCCAATCATGCCCTGTTTTGTAGGCCAGCTTCATGCCCTCATGGAAGCCCCCTGCTCCTCCAATGTTCTCAGCTAACCTTACATAAGTTGTTTGGGGAAAATTGGTCTTTATAATATCTTCAGTCCCATCAGTGCTGGCGTTATCTATGACAATTATTTCATCCAAACGCCTTGTTTGGTTCAATAATGCTCTCAGGCACTCCTCCAAGAGTGCCTTCCTATTGAATGTCACAACTACGGCGCAGATTCTATAGGTCTTCGTTGTCGAGAATTTATCTATCACCTATCCCCCGTTCCCAGGATGTTATTTATAGCTTCCACTCCCTGCATTATTGAATGGTCCATGTTTCCATTCTCATATTTCCAGGCTCCGAATCTGCCTCGGGAGAAAATCCCTTTCCCCTCTAAATAGGGCTGAATTGTACCTAGCGCTTTATCTCTGTTCAGGGTCGGTACAGGGTAGGCATAGCTGGCCTCTATTACGTGTGTCGTCTCAATGAGATTCCTATCGGCCTCAGTAATGAGCTTGGCGTTCACCAAGCCAGCTATTGTCTTTTCAACAATCTCCTTTTTATCTTCGGGTTTGTGCTCTGAGTAGGCGGTCTCACACATTATTGAATAATAGCTCTGGGGGTCAGGAACGTTGTTAGGTGAGTAATTGGAGAAGTATGTAACTCGATAGAAACAATAATTATCCTCAGGCAAATATATCCAGCACTTTTTGCTGGGGCATGGTTTCTTAATTCCAACCCCGACGCTGAGTACACCATTGTGTTTCAGAGATTTTGCTGCCTCCAGTATTAAATCCCTCTTCGGCGTCATTTTGAAGACGAATTGATCCAGAGGTATAGTACTTATCAGCATATCATAGCTGGCTTCCCGGCCACTAGAGAATCTCACAATCTTTCTCTCTAAATCCACCTCTGCCATTTCTTCATTCAGAGTAAGATGGTCTTTAATATAAGGCATAAACCTAGCAAATAGCCCTCCAGTACCTCCATGCAAAGGAAACTTAAACTGGCTGTTTGGCCCCCATTCCCTTTCATCCTGCTCATAGATAACATTCATTAAGATCCTCTCTATGTCAATTACGCTTACCCTTTCAGCTATCCAGTTCTTATCCATCGATTCCAAGGGGTGTGCCCAGACCTTTCGATTGTAAGGCAGCATGAAGTATTTGGCTATTCCTTCACCAAAAACGTCGAGTATCCATTCTTGGAAATTGCTGGGGGTATTTTTATTGCTTTGTACTCTGATTAGACCCATGAGGCATTCTGCAAGTGTATCTTTAGGGAGATGTCTAATGTTATTTTGGAAGGGATACGGAACCCAGGAATTAAGTAGCCAAATCCAGGCATCCCTTTGATGAAGCAGGTATTCATCCCCCAGAAGTTTGTCTATTAACTTGTCTACATACTCAAAGTGAGAGAAAAGCACGTGGCCGCCGATGTCCCAGGTGAAGCCTTTATTGTCTTTGAAACTTGCTGCCAGCCCACCGATATAGGGATTCTTTTCGTAGATCTCCCAATTTGCGTAACCGAGTTCATGTAGCCTGTAGGCTGCTCCCAGTCCGGTGGGGCCGGCTCCTATTATAATCAGCTTATTTACCATATTCGCTTTGCTCTACACAGCAAGGAGTTCTGCACTCATTTATTTCACTGGCAGAAGAGCTGAATGACCAGCGAGGAATCCGAACTCAACTATCGTCTTTGGATCAACTGTCTTTACAAGCGCATAAAGCAGCAAAGCCTCATCCCTCTGAATGGGACCGGCTGGATATTCCTCGAAAGTTCTCAGGTGGCTCAGAGAATATTTGTTTCTTAAAACGAGGATATCGAATAACGAGCTATTAGCAATAGGTCTTATCCTTGATGGGAGCAGGAAGATGATTTTTCTTACGATTTTTTTCAGTAGCACCTAATTCTGTTCCTTTTCACATCTTTTTTAGAAGAATTATCCATTTCTCTTTTATTTGTGACACCTGCTTGATGCTATCTTTGTTAGCTTGAATTAGCTCGTCAATTACCCTCGTAGTCTGAGGTAGATTGCCCCCGTAGTCATGAAACCCAACAACACCGCCAGAGACTGTTTTGTCCCATACGAGATAGAAATCGCTTCTAACATAATCGGGATCATGACAACCATCAATGAATGAGAAACATATTCTTCGACAGGGGAGCTTTGCCTTCTTAGAGTCTTCCTTAATCACCTCTATGTTAGAGTATTTCCGGGTCACTTCTTTGAAAACGTCTTCCTGGCTTCTCCCCCCTAGAGATTCTAGAACATTTCGGTAAAGTGATGACATAGCATTGCCATCAAGGTTCCTGGAATTATCAAAATCCAGATCAAAGATATCAATGGTATAGACCTTCTTGCCGTGTCTGCCAAAGAATCGTGCCAGTTTTGCAGTTCCCCCTCCCAGAAAAGAACCTATTTCAACAACATCGCCATCCAATGTATGGATGTTATTTTCCTCTACCCAGGCTAATAGACTCTCATATCCCACCAAATCTGTATCAGGTAATGGATCACCTAAAGGCTTGTTTCTAATGCTCAGTGAGAAGCCTGGAAGAAGCTTTGGCACAGTCTGTATTATTGACTTGATTCTTCTTAGAATCGCATAAATTCGCATACCAAACTTAACGTATGGGTGACCTTCCAGAGAGGACAACTGCTTTTTTAAATCCCCCAATTGGATTTGCCAGTCTACCGATTTCTTCTGTAAGTCCCCCAATTGGATTTGCCAGTCTACCGATTTCTTCTGTAAGTCCCCCAATTGGATTTGCCAGTCTACCGATTTCTTCTGTAAGTCCACCAATTGGCTATGCAACTGTAGCCTAGAAACGCCTAGAGCGGCAACGCTGCCCACGTCTCTGATACTATCGTTTTCGGGATAACCTATCAAAACCCATTGCTGCCACGGGTGAGGCCAATCAATCAGTTTGCAAATTAGACCGTGTTCAAGCGCAAGTTCTTGCATACGCGTCAGAGTATAGGCAACGCAGGTGGAAGTGGAATAAACCCAGTCGCTGCCCGTATAGTTCTCTTCTCCCTCGGCGATGGTAGCTGCGAAAATAGAAGTTGGTTTCATGCATTCTTTTACTTGTGATATACACCTACTGATTTGTGCTTGAGACGCATGGGTGAAAATGGAATGAGCCAAAATGAAGTCGAACTTGTGACCGAAGACAGTGCAGGTAAACTCCCTATCATTGCTGAAAACAGGAGCCTTCATATTTATGATATCTCTCCCAAGTTCATTTTCAATGCCTTCATCAATCAACCACTGCTCAGGCTCTATGCCGAAATAATGACCGGGTAGTAAATAGGGAATAAGAAGCTTCCCTGCCTTAAGCGAACCGCACCCGATATCCAATACAAAGTGGTCTTCCCTCAAGCCAAGAAAAGTGAGCAGAGTGAATTGCGTTGCAGATTCAATGTCATAGGTCTCAGGAGATCCAACGAATGCTCTATAATGATGCGACCCTGGGGCAAGGCCCTTTCCAAGTTTATCGCTTTGGGGATCGGTTGCCACGTTAATACCTCTCGCGCCTAGGAAAGTCGCCGTTCATTCACTGCACTCAGCACTCAATTATGTCATTACAGTCTGGTTGTGTCAACGTTTAGTGGAACTGACAGACACTGTTCAAAATTGACAGTACTGACTTCAATAACCGTATTTTGTGTTCCAAGCACTTCATTTCGACATGCTCAATCATCAAGAACTGTTCCCCACACAGAAACATTCTGGTTCTTGAAGAATCTTACCGTTTGCACTGTGATTTCTCCAGGTCGCTGTTCTACAATCGCTCCTTCAACTATTATTAGCTTTCCATTTTGAATTTCCTTTAAGAACCTGCGCCTGCAATGCTCTGCTAGATCGGGATCCGCTTCGAAACCAATTACCTTAAATCCCTTCTTGAGATAGTAGTCGGTATCTTCTCCTTTATGCATGCCCACATCGTATATTAAGTCTTCATGTTTTTTCGTTAAATTCATTTCGCTCATCTGCCGATCGATGGATTATTCCTGACCTGCCCTCAGTAGTTGGCCCACTCTTTAAGTTACAGTTACCAGACTTCGGAGCTGCCCCCTTTTTGGGGCCATCTGTGCTCCCTCAATCCAGGGTAGAAATCTCTCGCCTGTCCATTCAAGCATGGGCGCCATCACTCAGCATCGCATGATAATCATTTATTACTTTCTCGGTATCTCCCATGGAGGCAACTCTGCCATTATTTAATAGTAAGCATCTATTGCATAGTTTTTTAACGGCTTCTAAGCCATGGGACACAAAGATTATGGTCTTCCCCTGCTTTCTGAATTCGTTCATCTTATCCGCGCATTTACTTTGGAAAGTTTCATCACCCACGGCGAATACTTCATCAATTAGCAGGATACTCGGGTTGGCATGAACAGCGGTGGCAAAAGCCAATCTCATGTACATGCCTGACGAAAAGTTCTTCAGCTTCATACTCTCAAATTTCCTAAGCTCGGCAAAATCAAATATCTCATTATACTTTCTGCTAACTTCTTTATTACTCATTCCCAGGATGGACCCGTAAATGTAAACATTTTCCTTGGCAGTAAGTTCATACTGAAAGCCGACTCCCAGTTCCAAGAAACAAGCGATCCTGCCATTCACAGCGACAGAACCACTGTCGGGATACATAACCCCTGCTAAGATTTTCAATAGGGTGCTCTTACCCGAGCCATTTCTGCCAATTATACCTAAGGATTCGCCTTCTTTCATATTGAAGTTTACTTCTCGAAGCGCCCAGAACTCTTCATACGAGAATTGCCTTTTCATTATACCGACTATATTTTCGAGGAGTGTCGTTTTTTTCTCGTGAGGAATTTTGAACTTCTTCGATATGTTGCTGACTATAACAGTGTCCATCACATTACCTCGGCAAACCGACGCTGTAGTCTGTTAAAGAAATAGTTGCCAACCAATAAAGCCGCGGCTACAAAGCCGATAACGATAAGGAAATCACTTACAGAAGGTAGCTTGCCATTAATCATTATATCCTTATAAATAATTATGAACCGAGTTAATGGATTGAGCATATAATACGGCTTGATTCTCTCAGTAATAACAGATAAAGGGTAGAAAATAGGACAGGAGAATATGAGGATCTGCGATATGACATCCCAAATCTGAGAGAGGTCTCGGAAATAAACGAACAGCGCACCTAAGATCAGTCCAATGCCATAGATAAATAATAAAAGTAAGAAATGGGCCACAATGAACAAAGGGATGGTAGCTGGCAAATGCCCGGTGAACCACCATATTATCGGCAAAAGAACTATGAACTCCAAGACCGCGGTTACTAAGTTCGATAATGCAGCGCTAAGAACTATGATTTTCCTGGGGATATTCACTTTGGTTATGAGGTTTGCTTTGCCGACTAAGGAATAAAGGCAGGCCATCGTGCCAACATTAAAAAGCTTCCATGCCATTATGCCTACTAGAATGCTTAGAGCATAATACTGCTCTCCGTGGAACACATTCCGAAACACGAAATATAGAATAATCGTGAGCAGGAAGGGGCTAAGGAGGGACCAGAGAAAACCCAGGCTGGTATTCTGGTACTTGACCTTAAAATCAGCGACGACCAGGTTTTTAATAAGCTCCCTGTGGGTCCACATCTCGATCTCCTAAAATTAGAAACTCAACATCAACTCGAAAAGAACTTTATAAATCCCAATGCTGCCGGCAAGCTCTTAAAGATGCCATATAGCGTTACGATACACAAAACTGGACTGCACCCCTATGATTGGACAGATAAGGTTAGTCCTTCACAGGAAGGATGGCGGGGTAGGCCATTACCCTCCTGAATAAGCAGTAGCTCCTCAAAGTCATTCGGTGAGCGATAGCCAAGCGCCGAATGAAGCCTCTTTTGATTATAGACCTCCTCGATGAAATAGGGAAGCCGGCCTGTGTCCTCGTCAATATGATTAGTGACACCTGACCTCCTCTCTGTGATTTTGTTGTCGCTTTCGGCAACCTTGACTAATTCAGTCAGGAAATTGGGCTCAACAGTAGTATCCTGGTTCAAAAGCAGGAGATAGTCCGGGCTGTGGTTTGTCAGAGCATATCTCATTCCGATGTTGTTCCCTTCAGCTGACTGCCTTGTTTTGTTAACTTGTGGATCTAACTCTCCTGGCTCGGCTATCGAGGTACTGTTGAAGTCGCTCCCGTGTAGTTACCCACCCACCGCCAAGCCTTATTGCCCACAGCTTCCCTTTCTCTGCCTGAGTTCTCAAGGTAACCGGCGCAATCTTAGTCAGCTCCGACGCTTGCCTCAAGTCAATAAACTCATCAAGACTATAAGCTGCCAGCCGCCCTGCGGGATAACGCTTACTCGCGTCCAGAATTTCTACCGAAGAAAGGCTGCCGCCGTGGGCATAATTCAGTATTACCCCTGCTTCTGCCTCGCTACTATAGCTCAATGGAGTCTCAGGCTCTTGGAGATAGATGGTCAGAATATCAACCTCCGGCTCATACTCGATCTTCAAAGCACCTTTTGGCCTATCTTGTACCTTTGCTTCTCTCACCATCTCTCACATCTATCCAGTTTTTATCACAGTCACCACTAGCGCATAGGATCCCACCATCAACCATATTACTCTCAGTTCCCCGTGTCGAGATTCCTATTTGTCTCCTTGCTTAAGCTTTTCCCCTGAGCTAATAACTTCCTCGACTTGCTGAGGAGTTGGTTTGGATAGCCTCATTTTGTTCTTGGCGTAACCGCTGAATCGTATCTTCACCTCGTTAGTATAAGAGGATTCGCTTATTTCTGTCAAACAGGGAAAAGACTAGACCGATCGGGACATAACAGCTTGTGTAGGCACCTCTGGTGCTTTGATTTTGCATTAAACATTCTGGACGAATGTGGGATTACCAGATACCCATTTTCAAAAATGAGGCAGACCCAGAGAAAGACTCAATCTTGCCTTTTCACGGCGCTTGTATTATAGTCTTCACTAAAATCGGTATTAGTTGGTAGAAGATAGCCCCGAGATATGGCTTGGAGGCATTTTGAGGATAAAACCTGAAAACGAACTCGCTGTCATAAATATACTGGCTGTCCTTTTAATTGTTATCATCGCCTTTGTGCCCTCAAGCGTGCTGCGCATCATCCTGGGATTGCCGTTTATCCTCTTTTTCCCTGGATATACTCTGACAGCTGCTCTCTTCCCTAAAAGGGCCGGACTTAATGGCATGGAAAGGGCAGCCTTAAGCTTTGGGCTCTCTATCGCGGTGGCGGTATTAATGGGACTTATTTTGCACTACACTCCCTGGGGCATAGAGTTGTATCCTATCGTCATATCGCTTGCCCTCTTTATCTTTGTAACTTCTATTATTGCCTGGCGTCGGCGGAGCAGGCTGCCCAAAGAAGAGGGCTTCTCGATTCGCTTGAACACCGGCTTCCTGCGCTGGAAAGCGACAAGTCGCTTGAATAAAGTGCTGACTCTTATCTTGTCGGCATTCATACTGGGAGTCATAGGTACTCTTGCCTATGTTATCGTTACACCCAAGGCCGGGGAGAAGTTCACCGAGTTTTACGTCCTGGGGCTTGACGGCAAGGCTGAGAACTACCCCAGGGAGTTGACTGTAAGTGAGCCGGACAAGATTATCCTGGGGATAGTCAACCACGAACAGGAAAACGATATGCTTTACCGTGTTGAAATAACGATGGATGGTGAGGCAAACGACACTATTGGGCCACTTGCGTTGGCTAATGAAGCAAAGTGGCAGAGTGAGGTGGGCTTTACCCCTCACAAAGCAGGAGACAACCAGAAACTGGAATTAGTCCTGTACAAACAGGGAGAAGATAAGCCTTACAGATCGCTCTATCTCTGGGTGGATGTGAAGGGCACAAGCTAACTATGAACGCGCTTAACTTCCTGAGTAACAATTAAAGACTGTAAAATGAATAGACTTAGTATCAATATTAGGTCCTCACGAACCAAATGCGGCCTGGCGATGGCTGTAATCTTCGGTATCGCTCTGTTCCTGCGCGTGTATTTCCCCTACCACAACGTCTTTGCCGCAGGCTGGGTTGACTTTCAGGAAACCGATTGCTGGTATAACATGAGGCAGGTGCTGGGTTTGGCTCTCCACTTCCCACATCGTAACCTTTTCGACCCATATTTCTTATATCCCGGTGGAGGGGCCATTGGTTCCCCGCCATTTTTCTATCTGCTTCTGGGCTTCTTCGCCTGGGTCTTCGGTGCCGGCTCCCCCACTGAAAAGGTTATAGAGACTGTGGCTGCCTATTTACCAGCAATCCTGGGAGCTTTAGTGACCGTGCCGGTGTACTTCATAGGAAAAGAGCTATTCAACAAAAAGGCGGGGCTTCTAGCAGCGGCTCTGATTGCCATATTGCCCGGTCAGTTCCTGTGGCGCTCTATGCTGGGATTCCCCGATTACCACATCGCTGAGATCCTGTTCAGTGCCACAGCGATGATGTTCTTGATACTGGCGTTGAAAAGCTCAAAACAGAAAGAGATTTCCTTCAAAAGCCTTTGGGTGAGGGATTGGGGAATCCTGAGAAGGCCTTTGGTCTACTCTTTACTTGGCGGGATAGCACTGGGCCTCTATCTGCTTACCTGGGCGGGTGCTGGGCTCTTCATATTCATAATCTTTGTCTTCGCGGTCGTACAATATGTCATGGACCACATACGAGGGAGGTCTACCGACTACATCGGTATCGTTGGGGTTATCTCATTCATCACCGCACTGGTGATGATGGCCCTATCCTGGAATGGATATGGGATGTGGAATCTTGGGTTTGCCTCGCTGTTCATCGGCATATTGACCTTCTTGGCACTGGGCGTCCTTTCTGCCTTAATGGCTGCCAAAAACATGAAGCGATACTACTACCCTGTAGCGCTGATGGTGTTGGGTGGTATAGGTGTGGCATTGTTTTATCTCATCAACCCTTCGCTGTTCAACTCAATTCTAGATAAGTTAAGCGTGTTTAGGCCGGCTCCGGGCATGCTTACAGTTGCCGAGGTCAGGGGACTTTCCTTGTCCTCAGCATGGGAAATGTTCACCACTGGTTTCTATCTTGCCCTGATATCTCTTGCTGTGCTGGCCTACTTTGTCGTAAAGGAGGGCAATTCTGGCAAGACGTTGCTACTTGTCTGGAGCCTGATAATGCTAGTAGCCACATTTGGGCAAAACCGCTTTGCCTACTACTTCGCGGTGAATGTTGCGCTTCTGGCAACTTACCTACCATGGAGAGTACTGGGCCTTGTCGGCCTTTGGAAAACCTCTGCAGAGATCCCAAAGCAACAGGATATCAAGTTTGAGAAGGTTGTGAGAGAGAGGGAGAGGGTTAAGCTAGCTAAGAAATCGAAGCGCAAGCAGGCGAAGGCACGAAGGGGAGCGAAAAGGACACCTGTTACACAACATCGTGGCGCGACGTATGCCTACAGCATCATAGCTATAGTAGTTGTATTCTTCCTGGTGTTCTATCCTAATATCGGACCAGCAATTGACCGGGTCAAGGCCAATACAGGCGTTGACAGCGATTGGCATGAATCGCTTGTTTGGATGAGAGGGAATACCCCTGATCCCTTTAATAACCCGGACTTCTATTATGAAATACCCCCAAGACCGCCGGCTGGAGAGGCTTACCAATATCCGGACTCAGCATATGGGGTGATGAGCTGGTGGGACTACGGTTACTCTATTACCTATATCGCCCGTCGCATACCAAATGCGAATCCGAGCCAGTCTGGTGCGCCGGATGCAGCCTTATTCTTTACTGCGCAGGATGAGGCGTCGGGCAGCCAAGTACTGGATAGGCTGGGCTCTAAGTATGTAATCATCGATTATTCCATGGCTTCCGCGAACGGGAAGTTTTATGCCATGGTGGTCTGGGCTGGAAAGAACC
>Ga0315274_10002214_pt1 | contig 29543 bp, 30 predicted proteins | sample YL17G02_20_MG_FD_203700 | JGI IMG/M metagenome (GOLD analysis project Ga0315274, IMG submission 203700) | Sediment microbial communities from Yellowstone Lake, YNP, Wyoming, USA - YL17G02_20 | ecosystem: Environmental > Aquatic > Freshwater > Lake > Sediment | place: USA: Wyoming | collected...
GGAATTTCTAACGGGGTTCACTTATGATTCGTGATACCGGCGATAAATCGCCGGTCTATTTTCGAATATCCCTATTGGGATCTTCACATAAATCTGCCCCTTGTTCATAAGTTAGCGCTTATGCCCCCCAGGGGAGAGGGCAGGCCATTCATCCCCCCAGCAGAGCTGGGGGGCATTCCAAAGAGAGCTCTGAAAAACTACCCCATGCTCTCTTGATTACACAGATTTCAAAAGAGGATTACAGAGATTTCTAGACTTTTTCAGAAATCTCCTAAAATATAATTGACACTGAAAGATTTTTCATGAATATTATTCATCGTCACAGATATATGATGAGAGAAAAGATCGGAAATTGGGATGGAGAATAGAAAGCCAAAGAAAATACTGGTCGTCGATGATGAGAAAGACACGGTCAAGATGATCACCACCCTTCTCGAATTGGAAGGGTATCAGGTTTTTTCTGCCCAATCTGGGGCTGAGGCCATGGGCCTGTTGGAAGCAGGAAAACAGAGATCTCCAGAAGCTGAAACGCCCGTGGATTTGATCCTCCTCGATATTGTACTGGGGGATGCAGACGGAAGGGATATCTGCTCCAAGATCAAAGAGGATGAGGAGATGAAGTTCATCCCCATTATCATTCTCACGGTTCGATCGACCCTTCAGGACAAAATCAACAGCCTCAATATTGGTGCGGATGATTACCTCACCAAACCGTTTATTAACGAGGAGCTATTGGCTAAGGTCAGGGTGATGCTCCGGATCAAAGATCTCCATGACGAGTTGAAGAAGGAGAAAGATAAGAATATCCTTCTCTCCCAGGCGCTGGAGAAACGTTACAGTTTTGGGAATATCCTTGGGAAGAACAGTCGGATGCAAGAAATCTATGAGTTGATTACAGACATTTCAAACACGGATTCAACCGTCCTCATTCAGGGTGAAAGCGGTACGGGAAAGGAGTTGATTGCGAGGGCCATCCACTATAGTAGCGATAGGAAAACCAAACCTTTCGTCGTGGCCAACTGTTCTGCCTATTCCCAGAACCTTCTGGAGAGTGAACTCTTCGGTCACGAAAAGGGGTCTTTTACCGGTGCCATTCGGCGAAAGATCGGGCGATTTGAGCTGTCCCACGGAGGGACGATCTTCCTCGACGAGATCGGTGAGGTTTCACCACCTACCCAGATCCTGCTCCTCCGAATCCTGCAAGACCATCGGTTTGAGCGGGTTGGGGGAGAGGAGACCCTCGAGGTCGATGTCAGGGTCATTGCTGCCACCAATAAGAATCTGAACGAGGAGATGAAGAAGGGAACCTTCCGAGAAGATCTTTATTATCGACTCAATGTCATCCCCATCTTCATCCCGCCCCTTCGTGAGAGGAGGGATGATATTTCCCTTCTCGCCTCTCATTTCCTGAAAAAATTTTGTAACGAGAAAGGAAAGGAGACCACGAGTTTTTCTTCTGAAGTGATGGAGATCTTCCTCGCTCATTCTTGGCCCGGAAATGTAAGGGAACTGGAAAATGTCATTGAGCATGCGGTCATCATAAGTAAACAGGATAGGATATTGCCGAAAGACCTTCCTCGGTACCTCCTCCAAAAGCCATTACCAACACAAGAACTGGTTTCCCTTCAGGATTATGAAAAGAGCATCATTTTGAAGACCCTTGAGGAAACCAATTGGAATAAGCATCAGACAGCAAAAAGGCTAAAGATTAATCGTTCAACTCTTTATGGCAAGATTAAGCGTTATGGATTGGTCAGGGTAGAAATCAATACATAGATGTCTAAAAATAGACATATTTATAACCAATTAAAATTAAAATATTTTTTTAATTAAATAACTAAATATCATAAAAATATGGTCTAGAAATAGACACAAATCTCCTAAATCAATATTTCTCATCTATCCCCTATCTCTTTAAACTCAATCATTTATAAGTATTTAATACTATTACGCTAAATTAAAAAAACTCTTATTTTTAAAGGGTTCCTGGGGTCCATTAAAATTAGCCAAAGAAGGAGGTTAATAGCTTGAAAAATTTAGCAATTTTCCAATTTGCTTTATGGTAATTTAACGTTGTAGTAATAAGCACCTCGATAAAACCTTAATTTTGGTATGAAAATTGCTTGGATTTATCAAAATATGCCAGAATACCCCTCAGTTCTGCTGGGGGGATGAATGGCCTACCCTCTCCCCTGGGGGGAGAGGGTTAGGGTGAGGGGGAAATGATCTAATCATTACCCCCACCTTAATCCTCCCCCATCAAGGGGGAGGAAAGTTTTTTAGAGAATTAGATGCCCCGCAGCTCTGCTGCGGGGTACTTCACTAACGTATTAACCTTAAGGAGGTTAAAATGAAGTGTCATCGGTGCGGTGGTGCCATGGTCTACGAGAAATTCTACGGTCTAAGTGAAGAATTTTTCGGCTGGAGATGCATCTTTTGCGGGGAGATCGTTGACCAGGTGATACTCCAGAATCGACTTGAACAGAAGCGGTGATATCCCTCTTCCAGCGGTTTACTTTAGTACACTTATAGTCGGAATGGGGATGAACATGAAGGGTAGGATTTGTATTGTGGATCATGACCTGGCAAGTCGGGGCTATCTCAGAGAGTGTCTGGAGAGAGAAGGTCATCATGTGGTGACAGTGGATAATAGCTCACAAGTGAGGCACTATCTGGAAGAGGAAGCCTTTAATATTTTTATATTAAACATCGATACCCCTGGAGTTAGGGAAAAGAACCTGCTGCTCAATATTAAAAAGGCTCACCAACCGCGAATCCTTCTTATCGTCTCAGAGAGAGGGGATACCTTCCTTAAGGAAGCGATCAACTTGGGGGTTTATGGTTTTATTTACAAACCATATAACCTCCAGGAGATCTGCACCATGGTAACCCATTTGACTCGATAGAAGGAGGTCGCATGGCTATGGATGAGTTTTGGAAGGCCGTCCCAGAACTCCCTCAGTTTAAAGATTTATCCCTCGAAGAAAAACCACTCCTGGACGAAGCTTTCAGTCGGTTCCCTCCTGTCATTTCTGAATTTACATTTACCAACCTCTTCATTTGGCGGCATGCCTACCAGATAAAAATCAGCCGTTTTAAAGACTTTCTCTGCCTCTTGGCAGATAAGGAAAAAAATTCCTTTTTCTTTCCTCCCATTGGAGAAGGAGATGTGGTAGTATGTTTTAGGATCTTGCTTCAATATCTTGAAGGGAGAGGGATTCCCCCAAAAATTTCGCGGGTTCCAGAAACCATGATTGCCCCGATCGACTGGAAGGAAGAGGGCCCTCTGCCGAATTTGGATCGAGATCAAAGCGACTATATCTACCTGACAGAAGATTTAATTAAATTAGAAGGAAGGAAGTATCACCGCAAGAGAAACCATATCAAACAGTTTAAAGAGAAGTATTCCTATCAATACATTCCGCTGACCTCCGAATGGATTTCGGAATGCCTCCGATTAGAGACCGAATGGTGTGATCTTCGTCATTGTGAGGCTATCCCAGGTTTGCTCAATGAATCCCTGGCTATTAAAGAAGCCTTAACACATTTTCAGTCATTAGGGATGAAAGGTGGAGCCATTTTGATCAATGGAAAGGTGGAGGCCTTTACATTGGGAGAACCACTCAATGGAGATACGGTCGTCATCCATATTGAAAAGGCTAATCCATCCTATGAAGGTCTCTATACCCTCATCAATCAGGCCTTCTTAGAAAAACAGTGGTCAGGGTGTACTTATGTCAACCGGGAGCAAGATTTAGGGGAAGAGGGATTGAAAAAGGCAAAGGAATCTTACTTTCCTCACCATATGGTCAACAAATATACCATTACCTTGGGATGAGGAGAAGGGGGAAGAAAATCGAAAAGGGTAAGAAGATTGGGAACTGGTTCAATCGGGATACCCTAATCGGGAACTTCTCTGTATATGGAAGAAGGTAAAAGAAGCCGGGTAGATGGGCTGAGGCGATTTATCCTTTCCCAAATTGAAGAGACAGGCCCTATCCCCTTTCGTCAATTTATGGAGTGGTGTCTGTACCATCCGGAATATGGCTATTACAGCGCAGAGGGGGTAAAGATCGGGAAAGAAGGTGATTTTTATACAAGCCCTTGCGTGCATCCCCTTTTCGGACGCCTGATCGCAAGACAACTCTTCCAGATGGCGGAAATTTTGGCAGGGGAAGTCTTCGAGGTGGTTGAAATGGGAGGAGGACGGGGGTTTCTCTGTGAAGACATCTTAAATTGGGCGAAGAATTACTTTCCGGCCTTCTACCAACGTCTCCGCTATCGTCTCATTGAGACGGCGCCCCATTTCTTAAAGGAGCAGCAAGAGAGACTCTCGGAGCATGAAAGAGAAGGAAAGGTCTTCTGGACGGATTCGAAAGTGTTCGAAGAAGGGAAAGACCAATTTGAAGGCTGTTTCCTTTCCAATGAATTGATTGATGCCTTTCCTGTTCATCAAGTGATTCTTAGCCAAGGAGAATTAAAAGAGGTCTATGTTACCCAACGTCAAGGCCAACTGGAGGAGCAATGGGGTGATCCTTCTGATCCAAGGATCCTTTCCTATTTTCAATCCATGGGCATCACTCTCCAAAAAGGTCAGAAGGCCGAGGTCAACCTAAAAGCTTTAGACTGGATGGAAAAGGTAGGGCGAGGTTTGAAGAAGGGATTTGTCCTAACCATTGATTATGGTTATCTCTCCCACGAACTTTACGCTCCTCTTCGAAAGGATGGAACACTCCTCTGTTATTTTCAGCATCGGACTTCAGAAAATCCTTTTGAAAGATTGGGAGAGCAGGACATCACATCTCATGTCAACTTCACCAGTCTAATTAGAAAAGGAGAGGAGGTCGGTCTCCGGTTCACCGGCCTTGTTCCCCAATACCGTTTTCTCATCGGGTTGGGCATCCTTCAGGAGACGGAATCCCTGGGCAGTGAGATGTCTGCATTGAATGGATTAAAATTGAGACTCTCATTGAAACACCTGATCGAACCGGAGGTAGGGATGGGTGAGATCTTTAAGGTGTTGATCCAACATAAGGGGATCGAGAAGCCCCAGTTGGATGGTTTGAGAGATCTCAGCTCAATTCCTTGGCCTATTCCACCTATTATTTCCCCTCCCTTGGTGGGAGGGGATTGAGGGGAGGGGGACAAAAAGCAGTGGCGTGACACCCTCACCCCAACCCTCTCCCATCGAGGGAGAGGGGGAAAGCTTTTTAGAATGGGGGGTATCATGAAGGTTCTAGGACTCTTTGGCAGTCCGAGAAAGGATGGGAACACTGAACTCCTCTTGGAAGAGGCCCTCAAAGGGGCCACGATGGAAGGAGCGGAGGTGGAGCGCATCCATCTCAGCGATCTCAACATCATCCCATGTAAGGAGTGCCTGAAATGTTTCGAAAAAGGTGAATGCATCATCTTAGACGATATGCAGGAAATCTATCCAAAACTGTTGGAGGCAGATATCATTATTTTTGCTTCACCCATTTTCTTCTATGGAATCACTGCCTGGGCCAAGGCCTTGGTGGACCGATGTCAGGCCCTCTGGGCAAGGAAGTACGTCCTTAAAAATCGGTCTTTGGGCAAGGAGGGTCAAAGGAGTAAGGGATTTTTTATCTCTGTGGGAGGGACGAAAGGGCAGAGGGTGTTCGAAGGGGCGATCCTCACGGTCAAATATTTCTTCGACGTCCTGAATGCGGATTATGTGGGCGAATTAGTTTTTAGAGGGATAGATGCCAAAGGTGATATCCTGAAGCAACCGGATGCGATGCAGCAGGCCTTTGAAGCTGGAAGGAGATGGGTATCCGATTGGAAGAAGGGGAAGTAATGAATTTCTCCATTGACTTTGGATAGGGGTTTCCTAAATGAAGCCAAGGCTGAATGTGATCTGGAATGAGAATTATTGTAAACGTTGTATCATCTGTGTGGAAGTCTGCCCTGTTCAGGTCCTTTCTCTCGAAATGAACGAGATTATGGAGAAAGAAGGTTGTATCCGCTGCTATCAATGTGAACGCTATTGCCCTGATATCGCTATCGAGGTGATGGATGAACAAGAAAAATCAATATAGGGTTCGGTAGGGAACGGTTTGAAACCGTTCCCTACACGAGTTCGGAGATCTGTTAACAAATTGAGAAGGACAGAGATATGAAGCGACTCGTCTCTGGCAATGAGGCCATCTTTCAGGGAGCGATCAGGGCTGGGGCCAGTTATTTTGCTGGTTATCCCATCAGCCCCACTTCGGAAATCCTCCAACAGGCCTCTCTCTATGCTGATGAAAATCCTCCGTTTCGATTTCTTCAGGCGGAGGACGAGATTGCTGCAGCTATTGCCACAATCGCTGCCTCACTGGCCGGTGCCAAGGCCTTCACTGCTACTTCTGGACCAGGATTCTCCCTGATGCAGGAGGCCCTGGGATGGGGCCATGTCGTGGAAGCTCCCTGCGTCTTCATCAATTCGATGAGGGTCGGTCCATCAACAGGCATGCCGACTCAGCCTGCCCAAGCGGATCTGCTTCAGGTCAAAGGAGGAAGCGCCGGCGATTATTATCCCATTGCCTTCTACCCCAATTCGGTGGAGGAGTGTTTTCGTTTGACCGTAACGGCCTTTAATGCCGCGGAAGAGTCCCTCTCGCCGGTCATCTTCCTTGGGGATGCGTTCCTTTCCCACCTCTATGAGATAGTGGATTTGGAAGGAATTGGGGTGGAGGTGGTCCCTCGGAGTAAAGAACCTCTGGGCAAAAACCAGAGGCTCTTTACTGGGACTGCCCATGATAAGATGGGAAACGTCAAGACGAATGACCCGGAGATCTATCGAGCATGGCTTTCGGAGTTGAAGGGTCGCCACCATCGAGTTGCTGAGAAATATCCCCTTTTTGAGTACCTTCCTCATCAGGGCTCTTCTGTCCTTCTCATCGCCTTTGGCATCACTTCAAGGATTCTCTCATCATTAAAAGAGCGATTCTCCATTTTCCGACCGATCCGCATTTTTCCCCTTTTGGAACAAGAGCTGAAGGAAGTGACCCAAGCTTATCATGATATTATTGTGGTGGAAGGCAGTGATGGGCAGTATGCGGGTTGGGTGGAGGGGGCCACTGGCCGAAAGGTCTTGAGGGTTCCCTGCCTGGGCGGAGGGTTCAAGCTCCAATGGATTCAGCATCAGATTGAGGAACGATTGAAGGGAGACGCAGGATGATGGACCGTTCCTACAAAGACCTTTTGAAGATGAGACGGTTCCCTCATACCTGGTGCCCGGGTTGCGGCATTGGTGCCGTCTTAAAAAACGTGGCGATGGTTCTGAAAGAACTGGGCTGGAGCGATCAAAACACGATCGCTGTTTCTGGGATTGGGTGTTCAGGAAGAATGTCCGGATATATGAACTTAGATGCGATTCACACTCCCCATGGTCGTGCCCTCACCGCTGCAGAAGCCATCAAAACCGTCCGTTCAGACTTGAATGTCATCGTTCTCTCAGGAGATGGTGATCTGGCCAGTATCGGAGGAAACCACCTCCTTCATACCTCTCGGAGAAATCCAGATATCACCGTCTTCTGCAATGACAACGAGATCTATGGGTTGACCGGCGGACAGGCCGGACCTACGACACCCAAGGGTACGAAGACCCTTACCTCACCTCGCGGAGAACCCTATCTACCTCTTCGATTGGGTCGCATCCTCACCCAACAGGCCCCCTATTTTTATGCCCGTACAACGGTCTATCACCTCAACCATTTCAAGACTTGCATTCATGAAGCTCTTCTTTGGAAAGGGTTCAGTTTTGTGGACATTATCAGTGACTGCATTGAGTTGAATGGAAGGAGGTTGGGGTTCAAAACGGCCCATCAGATGTTCAAATGGTTTGATGAGCGTTTCCATATTGTTGAGGGTGAGAGGGACCATCTCAGTGAGGATGAGTTGGGAATCGCTAAGGCAGAGGCAGAGGAAGTCCCAATACCCACGGAGAAGGTGAAGGTCGAACCGAAGGTTCCGATAGAGGAACTAAAAACTTTCACACTTGAGGAACTTCGACGATTTGATGGCACAGGAGAAAAACCGATCTATGTGGCTTATAAAGGTAAAGTTTACGACCTCTCAACAAGTCCTCTCTTTCAAGGCGAAAAGAGGATGCGCTGTCATCTTGCAGGTAAAGATCTGACCAAGGATATCGACATTGCACCCCATGGAGAAGACCTGGTCTTTAAATTTCCGGTCATTGGGAGATTGAAGTGAAAATTAATAATCCCCCTTCATCCCCCTGAAGGTGTGAAAAAATTAGGGGCAGTGGACCGGCCAGAGGGATATCTCCAAACCTGTAGAATGCGGGTATTTAATATCCAGTCCATAATACCCCATGCCCGGAGGGCACCCTCAAACCATGAAAATTGTTTCCCCCTCTCCCTTGATGGGAGAGGGTGGGGGTGAGGGTGAGTCAAAGCCTTTGCCCCCTCACCTCAATCCTCTCCCCCGGAGGGGAGAGGAGGTATATTAGGTGTTATTTTCAAGCTAATTGAGAAGACATATTCTTCTGAAAATCTCCCCTAACCCCTCTTTGCCAAAGAGGGGTATACTTCCTCCCTTTGGAAAAGGGAGGTGAGGAGGGATTTTATGAAAATAATGTCGTTAATTATTATGGACTCCTTAGTAATTTGTTTGAGTCTTGGGTTTTTTCACCCCTTCCCTTTAGGAAAGGGGGAATGGTTTCTCCTCCCTTAATAAAAGGGAGGTGGGGAGGGATTTTATGAAACGAATCGTTTTTACTGGAGTGGGAGGTCAGTCGGTGAGGGTCATCTCCCATGTCCTCGCCATGGCCTTGAAGGAGTTGGGCTATGAGGTTACCCTTCTCTTCGACTATGACTCTTCCATTCGTAATACACGGATCAGCGGCTATCTGACTTATGATCAGAAACCCATCGAAAACCCAATGATCGATGAGGCGGACATCCTCGTTAGACTCCATGAAAAAGGGGATCAACTGATCGCCCAGAAGACGATTTGCGATACCGGACTCTGTACGGATGAGGAAGTCCCTTTCGGGATGATGGGGATTGAAAAGTTTGGTCAGGCGATCTTCGGCAATATGATCGCCCTCGGTCGACTCTTCCGATTGATCGACCTTGATATCAGCCATATCGAATTGGAAAAGGTGCTGCCTAAATCCTACCTCAAAGAGAATCTGAAAGCGATTCAAGTGGGTTACGATCTCAATCTCTATGAAGATTGATACATCCGTAAAAAGCCGTCACACCGGTGAAAACCGGTGTCCAGACGTCGTCCCGGCGAAAGCCGGGAACCATTTCAAAGATTGGATCCCGGTTTACACCGGGAACCCTGGATTCCGGCTTTCGCCGGAATGACGAATAAACTCGAATTGCGACTTTTTACGAGACCATCAAGATTAACGTCTACGAATAAGCAGGAGGGTCCAAGGATGACAAGTAAGATACTGGTTTTTTTAGGAGTGATTTTAGCTTCGTTGGTTTTGGTGGCAGCTAAATATGACAACCTCCTTGAAATGGGTGATAAAACAGTGAAATCCTCAGAGTGTAATGAATGCCACAAGCTGATCTATGAGGAGTGGTCAAAGAACTTCCATGCCAAGGCTTTTATCAATGATCCATTTAAAAAAGGCTCAAAGAATTATGGGGCAGAAGAGTGTATCGCTTGCCATGCGGCACAGGAGATTGGGGACGAAAAAAATCTAAAGAACAGGCCAGTCCATAAGGAGGAGGGGATTAACTGCACCACCTGTCACCTCAAAAACAATATGATCTATGGTCCTTATAAGCTGACAGCCAAACACAAATCTGAGCAGGATGAATCGATGCTCAAATCCGAATTCTGTGCAGGATGCCACATGCCCACTTTTCAAGAATGGCAGACGAGCGGTTCAAAAAGGACCTGTCAGGAATGCCATATGCCGAGGGTGGAGCGGAAGGTGGTTCAGGGCTTTCTTCTCTCCATGGTGGTGCCGAATCGAATGGTAGGCCAACACCTTCAGAGTTACGAGAAACTCCTCAAGGAGGCAGCCCTGATCACAGGCGAGGCAGGGAAAGGTCTGATCAAAATATCCCTTACCAATAAAGGAGCAGACCATCATATGCCCACTGGAAAATACGGCGATTATCGGGTCGTGCTCAACACCCAGGTGAAGGATACAGATGGGAAAACAATCTTTTCAAAAGAGGAAATCTTCTCAACGCTCAAAAAGAATGGGGTTCCTCCTCAAAAGACCATCCTCTTTGAATACCCAATCTCTTTTGAAATGGGTAAGCGATATAAGGTGAACTCAAGCCTTCTCTACCAGGTTGAAGGAAGACCAGACCAATCCATGGCTAATTGGAATGCAGAGTTTGAGGGAAGATGAGATGGCATTCATTCACCCTATGGTTATCATCCTGGCGATTCTTTCAGGAGTCTATACAGGCTACTTGGGTTGGAAGCGATTCCAATTCAAAAGAGGCCATGGATCTGCTTCGGACTTCCCATGGAAAAAGCATATTCAATGGGGAAGAAGATTCTATATCCTTCTCTGGATCGGCTTTTTAATTGGACTGGGATCTCTTTTCTATTTGAAAGGAAAAATTCTCACCTCGGGTTTTCATGCCTATTTGGCGGTTCTCATCCTCCTTCTCTTTTCCATTGGGGTCTGCCTGGGATTGAGGCTTTCTAAAGGGAAGGGAACGGATCGCCTTGCCCTGTTTCATATGTACCTAAATTATTGCACTTTCTTCTTTGTGTTGATTCAAGTCATATTAGGTGTAATTCTTCTGACTTTTTTTCTTTATTCGTAATCCAATACGAATTATTCTAATGATAACGAATTTGACGAATCATATTCAATTCATAATTTATCAAAATATGCCAGAATACCCCCCCAGCTCTGCTGGGGGGATGAATGGCCTACCCTCTCCCCTGGGGGGAGAGGGTTAGGGTGAGGGGGAAATGATCTAATCATCACCCCCACCTTAATCCTCCCCCATCAATGGGGAGGAAAGTTTTTTAGAGAATTAGATGCCCCGCAGCTCTGCTGCGGGGTACTTCACTCGATTCATTCGCTGTCATTCGTTCTATTCGCTTAATTTTTTTATCAAAAGGAGGTGAGAATAATGACGCAATGGAAATGTTCAAATTGTGATTATACTTTTGGAGCCGATACATTACCCGATCGATGTCCTTCCTGCCGACAGGTCTGCATCTTCAGCGATGTGACCTGCTATATTCCAGACTGCGGCGGACCAGAGAATATCGGCCCAAGGCTGGTGGGTTAAAAGGACGAGCCCATCAATAAATAACAAATTTCAAAATCCAAATGTCAAATGAATGTCAAAATGACGAAATGAAATTTATTTCTTGATGAATCCGTAAAAAGTCCTGAAACCGTCACTCCGGCGAAGGCCGGAGTCCAGAACTATTTGAAATAATCCCGCGAGGCGCGGGACTTCCGAAGGAATGACAAAACAGGGTAATTTGGGCTTTTTACGAGACCATCATTTCTTAGTTTAATAAATTTTGTCATTTGGGATTTGGACTTCATTTGAACTTTGAGCTTTGACATTTGACATTCAATTTAGTGGTTAAGATGAAGATGGCATGAGAGATAAGCAATGATTAAATTATAAATTGAAGAAAGGAGGGAAAGATGATGCGACTCAAGGGCAAAAAGGTAGTTCTCCTTGCGGAGAATCTCTATCAAGATCTTGAATTATGGGTACCTTATTATCGATTGAAGGAAGAGGGGGCGGAGATTACGGTGGTGGGGTCTGGAAGCAGCCGGACCTACTCAGGAAAGTATGGTTATCCGATTGATGTGGATAAAGAGGCGAAAGAGATCGATATGGATAAATACCACGGGGTCGTCATCCCTGGAGGTTATGCCCCGGATATGATGAGGCGATATCCAGAGATGGTAAGGATTGTCAGGGAGGCCGATCAGAAGAGAAAAGTGATTGCAGCCATCTGCCATGCGGGCTGGATGCTTGTCTCTGCAGGAATTTTGAAGGGGAGGAAGGTGACGGGTTTTTTTGCGATCAAGGATGATTTGGTCAATGCCGGAGCAACCTATGTTGATGAGGAGGTCGTCAGAGATGGGAATTTGATCACCTCAAGAAAACCCGACGATCTGCCCGCCTTTTGCAGGGAGATGATTGAAGCGTTATCTAAATAATAGCGAAAAGGAGGATAAGATGGTGACGAGTCCAAAAGTTAAATATGCCTGTGAACATTGCGGTTCTGAGGCGGACATGGTCCTTGAAGGGCTTGAAAATGTTGATGATGTGATCAAAAAAAAGAAGGGCATGACTTGTAAAAACTGCGGAAAGGAAATCAGTACATTGACGAGTGTGAAAAAACCCTTTGCATGTGATCACTGTGGAGCTGAGGCAGACATGACGCTTGAGGGGTTTGAGAAAGTGGAGGATGTCATCAAGAGGCAAAAGAAGCTCATATGCCATCGCTGTGGAAAGGATATTTCCTGGACCATCCGGGAGGACCTCAAGGCGATTGAGATAGCGATGAAGGCAGAAAAGGAGGCTTCTCAGTTTTATTCTAAGGCGGCTAAGATGACAAAGAATCCTAAAGGAAAGGATATGTTTCAACAATTGTCTGAATTTGAGATGAACCATTATAAGAGATTGAAGGAGCTTTCCCAATCGATCCAGGGAAAAGGAGAGTGGATTCTCTATTCAGGAACATCTTTAAAGGAGAAGTCTATTCCCGTTAAAACGGATAAATTGAAAGGCCAGGAACAACTAACAGATCTGGATGCCTTAAGAATAGCGATCAAAAAGGAAAAAAAAGCTCAAGCTTATTATCGATCGATGGCTGAATTGACGAAAGACCCAAGAGGAAGGGATATGTATAAACACTTAGCCGATGAAGAGGTGCTCCATGAGAAGATACTAAACGACCAATACTATAGCCTCCACAATACCGGGGTGTGGAGCTGGGGAGACTGAGGATCACAGAAAGCAGATGGCAGATGGCAGATGGCAGATTGCAGATAGCAAGATAGCAAATTGTAGATTGTAGATGGTGGATTGCAGATTGCGGGATTCACCCCCACCCTTCCCCTCCCCCATCTGAGGGGGAGGGATTTTTAAATTACTAAGGAGTCCATAATAGAATAGACATATTGTTCAGAAAATCTCCCCTCGCCCTGTGGAGTAGGATTCCCCACTCCACGGGGCGAGCCCCTCTCCTTCGACAAGCTCAGGATGGTGAGTCTCGTCGAACCATTTGCCAAAGAGGGGTAATTCCGTCCGGCGCCAGAGTCCCAATGCCCGGCTTGAAGTGAGTAATGCGGCTCTGAACGGCGGCGCCTCCTTTTGTAAAGGGAGGGGAGGAGGGATTTAGTTTCCGGTGTCTATACAATTAGTTTGAAAATAGCACCTAATATACCTCCTCTCCCCTCTGGGGGAGAGGATTGAGGTGAGGGGGCAAAGGCTTTGACTCACCCTCACCCTCACCCCCACCCTCTCCCATCAAGGGAGAGGGTGAAACAATTTTCATGGTTCGAGGGTGCCCTCTGGGCATGGGGTATTATGGACAGACTAATAATTCCTCCAAGAAGTCCCCTCTCCCCTGGCGGGAGAGGGTGAGGGGGAGGGGGAATTAATCTAATATAATAACCAATGGTAGAGAAAAAGTTCGAAGGCAAAACGAAGGTCATCATCAATATCGACAACATTCACTGTGCGGATTGTGCCCTGAATATTGAGCGCTCGGTAGAGCACCTTCCAGGTATTCTCTCCGCAGAGGTGAGCTACGTCCTTTCCTCTGCAACGGTCTATTACGATCCTTATCGGGTGGAGGAAGATCGGATCAAAAAGGCGATCACGAAACCCGGTTATGTGGTCAGGAAAACCTTTGCGGAGAGGACACGGACCTTTTGGAGGGAGATGAGGCCCTTTATCTTCATGGCCACATCCGGAATCACCCTTGGACTCTCGTTATTTTTGGGATGGATTGGTCTCGGGCCCTCTTACCTTTCGACCGCCCTCTCCATCGTCTCCTTGGTGGTTGGAGGGTACCCCGTTTTGAAAAGCGCTATCAAGACCCTTCTCATTCCGGATTTAAATGTCGATACCCTTGTCTCTGTTGCAGCCATCTCCGCTACAGCCGTCGGGGCTTACCGGGAAGCGGCGGCAGTCATTTTCATCATGCTTCTGGGCGAATTCCTGGAGCATCTCACTGTTGGAAAGGCTCGAAAGGCCATCGCGTCCTTGATCCAGCTTTCTCCAAAGACGGCCTGGGTGAGGCGGGAGGGCAAAGAAGTCCAGGTTCCTATTGAGGAGGTGAAGGCCGGGGAGGTGGTCATTGTCAAGCCGGGTGAGAGAATCCCGGTGGATGGAAAGATCCTCTCTGGCTGCGGTTCGGTCAACCAGTCCACCTTGACCGGAGAGTCGATCCCCGTCGAGAAAGGCGCCGGGGACAAGGTTTACTGCGGAACCTTTAATGAGGCTGGTTCTTGCGAAATCGAGGCAGTCCAGGTCGCTGAGGATACAAAACTGGCCCAGATCAAGCGATTGATCTTAGAGGCTCAGGCCGAGAAATCGCCTACCCAGAGGGTGATGGATCGCTTTGCACGGTACTTCATCCCCGCGATTCTCCTGATCGCATTTTTCACCTTTCTCATCACAGGGGAGATCATCCGGGGGATCACCATCCTCATCGTCGCCTGCCCATGTGCGCTCGTGCTGGGAACGCCTACAGCTGTGGTGGCCGCTATTGGAAATGCAGCCCGGCAGGGAATCCTGATCAAAGGGGGGCCCTATCTTGAACAGATGGGGAGATTGAAAACCCTTCTGATTGATAAGACTGGAACTCTAACCGAAGGAAGGCCGAGGGTCGTCGGGATGAGATCCTTTGATGGGCTGGACGAGAAAGCGGTCCTCTATTGGGCAGCCATTGCTGAGAAACGGTCTGAACATCCTTTGGCCAGAGCTGTCATAAACAGAGCAGGAGAGTTAGGCCTCAATATTCCCCATCCAGAGTCCTTTGAGAATTTCAGGGGAAGGGGTGTGAAGGCTAAGTGGAACGCTAAGACAATCGTTGTGGGAAGTTCTGAAATGTTGAGAGAAGAAGGGATTGAAATACCGGAATCTGCGAGAGGCCTGTTGGGGTCGAAAGAATTTGAGGGCATGACCTTTCTCCTCGTTGGTTTGGATCATCGCCTCCAGGGTCTTATTTCAATTGCCGATACGCTGAGGAAAGGAGCCAAGGCCGCCATCGATAAGATCAGGAAAGAAGGGATATCCGAAATCTGGATGCTCACCGGCGATAATGAGCAGGTGGCCGATCGGATTGCAAAAGAATTAGGTATCCGGTATGAGGCCAAGCTCTACCCCGAAGAGAAGGGGATGCGGGTGAAGGAGTGGAGAAGAAAAGGCCGGGTGGTGGCGATGATCGGTGATGGTGTGAATGATGCTCCAGCCCTGGCTGCAGCAGACATCGGGATCGCCATGGGAGCGGTGGGAACCGATGTGGCCATCGAGACAGCGGATATTGCTCTAATGACCGATGAACTCGAAAAGATCCCGACGGTGATTCGACTCTCTCGCAAGGCCCTTCGGGTGATCAAAGAGAATCTCATCTTTGCCCTCATTTTTAATACGGTCCTGGTTTTTCTCTCAGCCCAGGGATGGATGACCATGATCCTGGGCGCAGTCATGCATCAGGCCAGCTCACTCCTTGTCATCCTCAACTCGATGCGCCTGTTAAGAAGAGACAGATAGGGAGATACGGGGACCTGGAGAATCTTACATTCACCCCATCACCCTATCGCCCCTTCGCCGCGTCAAAAATTAGTTTTTGCTTGACCAGGGAAACACCATCTCGTAAAATGGTGCAGGTTTCAAAAACGGAGAGGGAGCTGTGGGAGGGAAAGCCTAAATAGAAAGGAGACACTATGGACGAGAAGAAATTTAAAGAGATCATCAAATTTGCAATTGATAAAGAGATCAAATCCTGCAATTTTTATACGAATGCCCGTCAGATGGCAAAATATTCGGGTGCAAAAGATATGTTTTCCGAACTCGCCAAGGAAGAGGTGGGTCATCGGAAAATGCTCGAAAAGCTTGACATGAAAAAAATCACCCAAGCGAAGATTGAGAAGGTCCCTGATCTCAAGATCAGTGACTATATAGTGGATGCAGAATTTAAGCCGGATATGCCGTATGCCGAAATCCTTCGAATGGCGATCAAAATGGAAGAGCGGGCTCTCAAGCTTTACAACAATATGAATAAATCGAATAAAGACGAAAATTTGAAAAAACTCTTCAGTCTCTTGGCCAATGAGGAGGCTAAGCACAAACTGAGACTGGAAAAAATCTATGATGAAGAGATCCTCAAATAGCCCATAGGGATATTTGGAGCGCTTCGCTTTAGGAGCGGCCTCCGGCCTTGAGGATGAAGGCATGAAACCCTCAAACGGAGTACTCCTCAAATGAAATGCTCCTTAAGTGAAACGCTCCTTTAACATCATTTCGGAGGCTGAGATGGAAAAATGGCAGTGTAAAATTTGCGGTTATATTTATGATCCAGAAAAAGGCGATCCCGATGGTAATATTCCTCCCGATACCCCCTTTGAAAAACTCCCTGATACTTGGGTCTGCCCGGTGTGCGGCGCTGAAAAAGATATGTTTGAAAAGGTTTAGTTCAAATGCATTATGCCCCCTCACCCTTCCCCTCTCCCCTTTGGGGAGAGGGATGGGGTGAGGGAAAGTTTTTGTGAGAAGGATTGATAAATCTTTTTTAAAGCCTGGTAGTCTTGGAGTGTCTGCTGGATCATTTGGAGATCCTTTTTATCGAGGGGCCGAATCGGTTTAGCTGGGGTGCCCAAGGCCAGTGTCCTTTGAGGAATAATACTATTGGGGGTAACTACTGATCCTGCACCGACAATCGATTCCTCTCCGATCTCTGCCCCATTTAAAACGATAGCCCCTATTCCTATCAGTGAGCCCTTTCTAATTTTACATCCATGAACCACTACCCGATGGCCCAATACCACTTCGTCCTCAATGATCAATGGGCAAAGGTCTTTTTCCACATGAAGGATGCATGCATCTTGAATGTTGCAGTTTGAACCGATCCGGATGTAGTTCTGATCCCCCCGGACAATGCTGTTAAACCAGATGTTTGTTCCTGGTCCTATTTCGACATCACCGATGACCATTGCGTTTTCAGCAATAAAAACCGTAGGGTCCATCTTTGGGCATTTTCCTTCAAATTCCAAAATCATTCTCCAACTCCTTTCTCTTATTTAAATGGACGCAAAATAACGGAAATGGTCTTCTTTGTCAACTCTATTCTTTTTTTGATTTGGGAAATTGACTTGACAAAATAGACCTTTTTAGTAAAGTGAAAACCGGAATGGAGATCAAAGAAAGGAGGTCCGTATGAAAAGGAAACATTTAGTTCTCATAATTGCTCTGGCTCTTTTGATGCTTATTGAAAGTGAAGCTTTGGCCGATACCTTCCCTTCCAAGCCGATCAACCTCTGGGTTGGTTGGGGGGCAGGATCTGGAACCGACATTAGCCAAAGGGCTATCGCAAACATTGCCTCCGGTGCGCTAAAACAGCCGATCGTGGTAACCAATGTCACAGGAGGAGGTGGGACCTTAGTTCTTGGGAGGCTCAAGGCTGAAAAGCCGGATGGATACACCATCGCCAATACGAGCTCTGCCACCCTAGGCCGGATTCCTCACCTCCAGCCAGTCCCGTATAATGTCCAAGATCCACTCAAAGACTTCATCCCAATTGTGAGCTACTCCTACTACCTTTACGGCCTTGCCGTGAAGAGCGATTCTCCTTGGAAAACCTTTGAGGATTTTATTACGTATGCAAAGGCGAACCCAGGGAAGATCCGCTATAGCACCTCAGGCGTAGGAACCGGACAACATCTGGTCATGGAGTACTTAGCGATGAAAGAAAAGATCAAATGGACGCACGTGCCTTTCGCCACGAGTCCACAAGCCGTTGCAGCGGTGATGGGCGGGCACGTTGAAGCAACTTCTCAAACCCCCGAATGGAAGGAGCAGGTGGACGCTGGAAATATGAGACTCCTCGTCTGCTGGAACGACAAGCGAATGCCCTTCTATCCGAATGTCCCTACGCTAAAGGAGAAAGGCTACGATTTTTCAGTTCAGGCCATCATTGTGATTTATGCTCCAGCCAACACTCCCAAGGAGGTTATAGCAACGCTCAGTAAGGCCTTCCGCCAGGCGTCGGAGACGAATGAGGTAAAACAAATCCTTCACCAGCTCAGTTACCCTCATGACATCAAGGAGAGCGATGAGTTGATCCAAACCATCAAGAGAGACTATGAGTTAAACGGAAAGCTTTTTAAGGAACTCGGTCTTGGCATTTACAAGAAAGAATAAAGGGGCGGAGTGGAGTAACCTTGCTCATGTAAATGGAGCGCCACGGGCAAAACCCGTGGTACCTCCATGAAATACCCTCCTACGGCAAGGCTTCGGAGGGTTATCCGTTTTCAGCGAAATCCGCCGAAGCAGTAACAGTTCAGCTCATGAATGATTCTGGCACAGTTTACGCATTCATCCACGGTCAAAGCCAGTGGTCTTCTGCGTAGGCGGATAAAATGATCTTAAAAGGATTGAGCTCCGAATGAGGAACACGGATCAATCTTCGAGCCTCTTCTGGATTGCTGTCGGGATTGGGATTGCCATCCGTTCTATAAAATATGGTTTAGGCACTTTCCACGAACCAGGCCCGGGGTTCATCACTTTTTTTGCAGGCGCGATTCTTACCTTTCTTTCGCTTGCCCTCTTTTTCTCCTCCTTCAGCGATCAGGAGAAGCGGGGTGGGCTTCGGAGTCTTTGGGCCGGTCGCGAAGTTGGAAAAGTCCTCTATGTTATCCTTCTCCTCGTGGCCTACGCGCTTCTGCTCAAATCCATAGGATTTCTGATTAGCACCTTTGTTCTTCTATCTCTACTATTCCGGGTTAAAGGCAATTATCGGGTCAGGACCATTCTTTTCATGTCACTCCTTGTCACGGCTGTTTCTTATGTGATTTTTGAGATTTGGCTCAAGGCCCAACTACCGAAAGGAATACTTGAACGGATCATTTAAATCATAATGGATATCTTTCATCACATCTTCTTTGGTCTTGGGGTTGCGCTTCAGCCGATGAATCTTCTTTTCTGCTTCATCGGGGTCCTGATCGGGACGCTCGTGGGAGTGCTTCCAGGTCTCGGTCCTGTGGCTGCGATCTCTCTCCTTCTACCCGCAACGTTCCATGCCCCGCCGGTTGCCTCGATCATCATGCTCTCAGGTATCTATTACGGGGCTATGTACGGGGGGTCCACGACTTCGATCCTTGTGAACATTCCGGGCGAGGCAGCCTCCGTGGTGACATGCTTCGATGGATATCAAATGGCAAGGAAGGGTAGGGCTGGTCCTGCGCTTGGAATTGCAGCATTCGGTTCGTTCTTCGCAGGTACAGTGGGAGTGATCGGGCTCGCCTTTATGGCTCCACCTCTTGCTGCCATGGCCCTCAAGTTCGGTCCTCCGGAATACTTCTCTCTGATGGTTCTTGGCCTTACTGTGCTTACCTTCTTGGCCGGGGGCTCCATGCTCAAATCCCTCATGATGGCATGCTTCGGAGTTGTAATCGGGAACATTGGGCTCGATCTTATCACTGCCCAACCGAGATTTACCTTCGGCTTGGATGTTCTTCTTGATGGGGTAGGGCTCGTTCCTGTGGTCATGGGGCTTTTCGGGATCTCAGAGGTTTTTCTGAATGTGGAGGAGAAGTTAAGCGAACGGGAGATCTTCAAAACCGAGTTCAAAGGGCTCCTCCCTAATCTTCGGGATTGGAAAGAGTCGATCTGGCCGATCATTCGAGGATCCGGACTTGGATTTTTCTTAGGAATCTTACCGGGCGGAGGAGCAGTTATCTCTTCGTTTGTGAGCTATGGGGTTGAGAAAAGGCTCTCCAAACACCCTGAAGAGTTTGGAAAGGGAGCAATCGCAGGTGTTGCTGGCCCTGAGTCGGCAAACAACGCTGCCACCGCAGGGGCCTTCATCCCTCTCCTCACTCTCGGCCTTCCATCCAATGCGGTCATGGCCATCTTGCTAGGCGCCCTCATGATCTACAACATGCCTCCTGGCCCCAGGCTCATCACCGCCCACCCGGATCTCTTCTGGGGAACGATCTCAAGCATGTACATTGGAAATGCTATGCTCCTTGTCCTGAATCTTCCGCTCATTGGTGTTTGGGTCCAGATCTTAAAGGTCCCCTACCCGATATTGTTCCCCCTCATCCTCCTCTTCTGTCTCATCGGGGCCTACAGTCTGAACAGCAACCCGGTAGAGATCGGACTCATGCTGATCTTTGGGGTCCTTGGTTACCTGATGAAAAAGTTCAAGTTCGACGGCGCGCCCCTCGTCCTCGCCATGGTGCTCGGACCGCTCATGGACAACTCACTCCGGCAGTCGCTCCTCATGTCGGGTGGAAGCGGGATGATCTTTTTTACGAGACCCATTTGCTTAGTTATTTTTGGGGCTGTGGCCATTATCCTCCTTTTACCGGTCCTTCCGCTCATCAGCCGCATCCGAAAGACCGTGGGAGAAGCGGAAAATTGAATGAAAGGTTATCAGAATATCAGAGGATGAGGGTAACAGGGAGTGAAATGAAATTCAAAGCACCAAATCCCAAGCACCAATAGCCAAATAATGACCAAAATCCCGATGACCGAAATTCCCCAAAAAACTCAAAATCTTTTGGTGATTGGAGTTTGGAAATTGGATAATATTTGGAATTTGGGATCTGGTGTTGGAATTTGACACACATGCACTCTGGATGACATGTTTTTTCAAAGGGCTAAAGTGTTACGGAATTTCTGAACGATATGGACGTCGGTCAAATCCTCACCTTTACTGCGAATAAGTTCCCTTACCGGACTGCCATTATTTTTGAGCATCGCCGGTTCACCTATCAAGAATTTAATAGCCGTGTCAATCAATTTGCTCATTCCCTCCTACACCTGGGTTTGAGAAAAAGGGAGAAGGTTGCTGCCCTGCTTTTCAATTCGAATCATTTCGTGGAGGTCTATTTTGGAGCAGTCAAAGCGGGTGGGGTTTTCACCCCCATTAATTTTCGCTTCGCCCCAGATGAGGTTCGATACATTCTGGATCACTCGGATGCTCGCTTTTTTGTGTTTGGTGAGGAATTCTTGGACTTGGTGAAGACCATTCGTCCCCAGCTCCATCAGGTTAAGAATTTTATCTCCATCGGAGACCGTTTGGCTGCTGATGCATATGCTTATGAGAGGCTTTTAAAAAAATCCAAAAATACTGAACCCGTCATAAGACTTTCAGAAAAAGATGAGTGTCAACTGATGTATACCTCCGGAACAACGGGAAGACCGAAAGGTGCAATCATTACCCATGGGAATGTCCTATGGAATCTCATCAACACCATGCTGGGCAGGGAGGATAGAGAGGGTGAGGTTTCTTTAGTCATCGGCCCCCTCTACCACACCGCCGCCTTAAACAATCACTTCACCGTTCGTGTGGCTTTGGCAGGAACAAGTATCCTGATCAAGCGCTTCGAACCCAGAATCGCGATGGAGATCATTGAAAAAGAAAAAGTAAATGTGATCTCAGGGGCACCAGCAATTTATCACCTCCTTCTCTCTCTTCCGGATGTGGAAAGATATGATACGGGTTCCGTTACCAAATGTACTTCAGGAGCTGCGATTTTACCTGATGAGACCAAAGAGAAACTTTTGAAACTCTTCCCCAATGCCAAAGGGATTTACGATGTATACGGCTGCACAGAGGCATCTCCCAACATTGCGATCCTCAAGGCGGAGGATTCTCTTCGAAAGCGGGAGTGTGTCGGTCCTCCCCTTCCCTTCTTAGAGGTGAGGATTGTGGATGATCAGGATAGGGATGTACCGGCGGGAGAGGTGGGCGAGTTGATCTGTCGAGGTCCCAATGTGATGAAGGGTTATTATAAAGATAGGAAAGCGACAGGCAAGGTTCTCAGGGGTGGATGGCTTCGCACAGGGGATCTCGCTCGAATGGACGCGGAGGGTTTTGTTTATATTGTTGATCGAAAGAAGGATATGATCGTCAGCGGAGGGGAGAATATCTATCCCAGGGAGATTGAGGAAGTCCTTTATCACCATCCAAAAATCCGAGATGTCGCTGTCATCGGAGTTCCGGATCGAGTTTGGGGCGAGTCGGTGAAGGCCATCGTTGTTTTGAAAAAAGGGGAGACGATGAAAGAAGAGGAGGTGATCGAATACTGCAAGAATCATCTTGCCAGTTATAAGAAGCCTAAATCGGTTGAGTTTGTTGAAGACCTTCCCAGAAATCCTTCGGGGAAGGTTCTGAAGACCCAATTAAGGGAACTATAAGAAGATGGCTACGACCGGGAGAAGGAAAGATGAAGACCTCGAAGGCCATGGTTCTTGAGTCACCAGGAAGGATGGCCTTAAAAGAATTTCCCCTTCCAAAGATCGGTCCTCAGGAGGGGCTTCTTAAGGTCGAAATGGTTGGGGTGTGTGGTTCAGATGTTGGGATGTATAGTGGGAAGGTCTCAAGGGCACCTCGACCCTATCCCATTATTATGGGTCATGAAATCTTTGGGTCGATTGCTGAGATCGGGGAAGAAGCATCCGAAAAACATGGCCTCCATGTGGGTGACCGAGCCATTGTTGAGTATGCATTCGGTTGTGGAGAATGCTTCTACTGTAGGAGAGGGGATTACATTCACTGTGAATCCTCCCTTACCTATGGTTCTATGATATCTTGTAAAGACCCCCCTCACCTTTGGGGCGCTTACAGCGAATATCTCTACCTTCCTCCCAGGGCAATGGTCCATAAGGTCCGGGATGACCTTCTCCCGGAAGTTGGCGTGCTGATCTGTGCCGTGTTGGGGAATGCGATCAGATGGCTCCGAGTGATCGCCGGAGTTTCCCATGGAGATACGGTGGTCATTCAAGGGCCGGGACAGCAGGGCTTAGCCGGTGTGATCGTGGCCAAGGAAGCAGGTGCAGAAAAGATTATCGTTTTGGGAATGATGAAGGATCGCGCCCGATTTGAACTGGCAAGAATCTTTGGTGCAGATGAGATCATCCATGTGGAGAAGATGGATCCTTTAGAAAGGGTGAAGAATATTACCCAGGGAAGGATGGCCGATCTTGTCATGGATGTGACTGGAAACCCCAAGGGTTGTGCCACGGCCATCGATCTGGTGAAGAAGAAAGGAACCGTAATCCTTCCTGGTCTTTATGGAATGGACAGAGAGATTCCTCTCATTCTTGATAAGATCGTCTATAAAGAAGTCAGGGTTCAAGGCGTCTTCAGCCACGACTTTCGATCCGTCATCCCTGCCATCCAATTAGCCGAATCTGGAAAATACCCTTTGGAGAAGATGGTCACGCATCGATTCCCTCTGGAAGAGGCTGAAAAGGCGGTGAAGTTGGCAGGAGGTGAGATCGAAGGCGATGATCCCATCAAAGTGGTGATCACCCCATAAAAAGGATGTAAAATGAGAGGATCACCCCAAAACCTCAAACCCTTTTTAATCTTCTCTATCCTCTCCGCCCTCTATACCCTTTCCATGTTTTATCGTGTGTCTAATGCCGTCATCGCTCCCAATCTCACCCAGGATCTTGGTCTTAATGCGGAGACCCTCGGCATCCTTGGGGGCGCTTTCTTTTACTCCTTTACCTTGCTTCAAATCCCGTTGGGACCGATGCTCGATCGAATCGGTCCTCGCATTGTCATCACCTTCTTCCCATTGATCGGAGCGTTAGGCGCTTTCCTCTTTGCCTTTGGAGAAACATTTACGGCGGCCCTTTGGGGAAGGATCATGATTGGAGTGGGAATGGCCTGCGTCCTGATGGGTACGATGAAGGTCTTCATATTAAAGTTTTCTCCAGAGAAGTTTGCCACCCTCGTAGGCATCTTCGTCTCGATTGGAACGCTCGGCAGTATTTTTGCCACCTCTCCTCTGGCCTATCTCACCTCTACTATAGGATGGAGGACGACTTTCATCCTTGCCGGTGGGATCACAGCACTCCTTGCCTTTTTCGTCTTCTGGGTTTTAGGAGGAGAAAAGGAAAAAGATGAGAGGCTTGTTTCTTCTTCCTCGTCTCAACCGAAAATAGGGATTCTTCAGTCGATTCGACTGGTCCTGAGTTCCCTTGCCTTCTGGCAAATCGGAGCCATTGCCTTTTTTAGATACGGAACCTTCATTGGCCTCCAGGGTTTGTGGTTGGGTCCTTATCTGATTGATATCAAGGGATATTCCCCTGTTCAAACGGGTAACGTCCTCATCCTGTTAGCCATTGGAACGATTGTGGGAGGTCCCATTGCAGGCCGGCTTTCAGATAGGACATTTCATTCAAGAAAAGGGGTAACCCTGTGGGGATTGAGTCTATATAGTCTGAGTCTCTTTCCCCTGGTCGGTATTCTGAAAATCCAAAGTCCCTTTTGGTATGGTCTCATTTTTTTTCTGATTGGTTTTTTCGGTGGATTTGGAATGGTCATCTATTCCCATGCCAAGGAACTTTTCCCCATCACCATCTCAAGCACAGTGATGACATCGGTCAATTTCTTTACCATGGCTGGAGCGGCAGTCTTCATGCCTCTCCTCGGAAAGATCATCGAATCCTTCCCCAAGATCAATCAAGCTTATCCCGCTGAGGCCTATCATCTCTCATTCCTCATCTGCTTCCTGGGTATGGCAGCCAGCCTTGTCTTTTATGCCTTCTCTAAATCTAAAAATGAAAAATAGATAACAGTCATTTTATCTGGTGAAGATGAAGTGAAGTACCCCGCAGCAGAGCTGCGGGGCATCTAATTCTCTAAAAAACTTTCCTCCCCCTTGTCGAAGATCCCGCTGAATTATGGCGGGGATGGGGGAGGATTAAGGTGGGGGTGATGATTAGATCATTTCCCCCTCACCCTATTTTGATAAAATGGAACCCAAAAATGCTTGACAGGGCTAAAATGATGGAATAATATTATTTCAACATTGCGAAAATTTTTTCCGCTATGCGTAACTATCGATTAGAAAAACCTTGTTATTTTGTTAGCTCCTTAGCGAAGGGGCTATCTCTCCTCCAGGTCTTTGCCGAAGCCGGTCGCGCTTTAACACTCTCTGAGATCGCTAACGCTATGGAAGTCAATCATACGACTGCCACGCGTCTTTGTTACACCCTGACCGAGCTGGGATTCATTCAACGCGACGACCACAGGCGATACCTCCCCACACCAAAAGTCCTGACACTCGGATATGCTTTTATTCTTTGCTCGGGGCAAGGCATGGGTTTTAGGAGTGTCCACCGTAAAACGGAAATCCATACGAAAGGAGAAGTCGAGATGGACAATTGGCTTAAAGGCAAAACAGCCATCATCATTGGAGAGCGAGATGGTGTTCAAGGCCCATCGATCGCCAAATGTCTTGAAGCAGCAGGTGCAAATGTCGTTTACGCTGTCACAGAATGTTTTGTCTGAACGGCTGCAGGAACAATGGACCCGGAAAATCAAGCCCAGATCAAGAAAATCGCTGAGAGCACAAGAAAAGATGAGGTCTCAGATGACATCATCGTGATCCTTGGCGCAAGTGACTTAGATGGGGCATTGATCTCGGCAGAAACAGTCACTGATGGTGATCCGAGCTTTTCCGGTCCATTGGCAGGAGTCTCGTTGAGGCTCCCGGTTTACCATATCTTAGAACCTGAGGTGAGAGATGCGATTCCAGAAGACGTCTACGAGGAAAACGTCGGAATCTGGACCTTGGCTGTTGAGCCAGAAAAAATCGAAAAGATGGGAAAAGAGTTTAAAGCCATTCGAGAGAAAACTTCTCTTGGAAAAAATGAGGAATCGGATATTCCATAAGAAACCAGAGCGAACCGAAAGAGACTTCCATGAGACTCGAGATCGAATCCATTGACATGAAAGACCTTCAACCCGGCACAAAGACCTATGCAGAGAACCATATCTTAAACGTAAATCTCAAGGAATTGGAAAAACTGATTCTTAAGGACAGCAGAATTAAATCGGTGGACATCCATCTGGTTTACCCCGGCGATCGAGTCCGAATTGTAAATCTGTTAGACGTTGTCCAACCTCGATGCAAGATCGACAAGGTCGAGGCGGACTTTCCGGGCTTGATCGGAAAAATGCAAATCGCTGGAAGTGGCCGTACCAGGTCGCTGCGGGGCATTGCTGTTCTTGTTTCTAATCCATGTACGAATCGAAAATATTCAGCCCTTCTCGATATGTCCGGTCTCGTTGCGGAAATGAGCAGATATGGAAGGATGAAGCATATCAGTATCGTGCCTCATATAGCGGACGGAACTGAAGAGCGCAACTTTGAAGATGCGGTAAAGATCGCTGGATTAAAGACAGCGGTGTATCTGGCCCGAGGGGCCGAGGGACATCCTGTTGATGAGGTGGAGGTCTATGAGCTGGATATCCCGAATCTCAATCGCAAATCAAATCTCCCTCGAGTGGCCTATTACTATCAGCTCTACAGTCCACAGCATGACCATCTCGGAATATCAGATCCATGTTTTTATGGAACCGATGTCCGAAACCTGTTGGCCACTATTATTCATCCCAATGAAGTTCTGGACGGTGGGGTCGTCGGGGCTCATACCATCAGAGCCCTTGATACCTACACGATTCAAAACCATGGGGTCATTAAAGAGTTGTACCGACGCCATGGTAAGGACCTGATTTTTGCTGGTGTGGTCTGCGGAGTCGTCAATATGGAGCCTGTCACCAGGACAAGGCAGGCAGTGATGGCTTCCAATCTGGTGAAGAATGTTTTGGGAGCGGATGGCGTGATCTTAACGAAAATCCACGGGGGACTACCTCACGTTGACTTAGCCCTTGTTGCAGAGGAATGTGAAAAGCTGGGTGTCAAAACTGCCATCTTCATCCAGCCATTGATCAGTTATGGCACGTTGGCGGATACTTTACTATTTAATGCTGAAGCCGTTAACTTGATCATCACGGTTGGAGCTACAATGGAAAGGGTTAAAATCCCCCTCGAGGCGGACCGTATCCTCGGAGGCACGGCAGACACAAAGATCTATTGTCCGGATCCTATCGTTCAGCATGCAGGTGATCCAGTGATCGATGTGGAACAGTTTTTGGTCGCCGGAGTCCACGATCATCTCGGGAGTGCCAATATCATCGTCAAAGAATATTAGCATCAACTTCTAAACGAGGACGGTTGCCATGACCGGGAAAAAATTAAGAGCGGTTCACTATCTCAATCAATTTTTTGGCCAAATGGGCGGCGAAGATAAGGCGGATATCGGCTTTATGATCAAGGCAGGTCCTGTGGGGCCTGGTTTGGCTTTACAAAAAGCCCTGAGTCACAGGGCGGATATAGTGATCACGCTCATCTGCGGTGACAACTACTTTTCGAAAAGTCCCGAACAGGCGGGAGAAGAAGGATTGAAGCTGATCGAGTCTTATCAGCCCGACCTCTTCTTTGCCGGCCCGGCTTTTGCTGCCGGGAGATACGGGATTGCCTGCGGAGCGATCTGCAAGGCGGTAGGCGAAAAGCTTCGCATACCTGTCATCACGGGTATGCATGAGGAAAATCCCGGGGTGGAAATGTACCGAAGGCATGCCTATATCTGCAAGACCGGCAATAGTGCCCGAGATATGGCGGAGAGTGTCAGCCACATGACAAGTCTGGTCTTTAAACTTATTTCCGGAGAGAAGGGAACGCACCTCGTCTCTCGGGAAAACCTGCCAAAACCTGACGAATACAGGTATTTTCCTCGTACCCTCCTGAGAAATGAATATACCGAGAAGACTGCCGCAGAAAGAAGTGTTGATAAGTTGCTGGCTAAGCTTCGAGGTGAATCGTTTGAAAGTGAAGTCACTCTTCCAAAGTTTGAAAAGGTCGAGCCCCCTGCCCCTATTAAGGACCTCCATGCCTGTGAAATCATTCTCGTCAGCGACGGTGGCTTAGTGCCGAAGGGAAACCCCGACGGGTTGAGCGGAAGAGGAAATCTCCGTTGGACCACTTACGAAATGGATGCTTTTTTACCTGAGAACCTCAATCCAGACGACTATGAGATCGCTCATACAGGCTATTTCCCGGTTCAGGTGTTGGAAGACCCGAACAGGCTGGTGCCGGTGGATGCCATGCGAGATTTGGTGAAGGAAGGAAGGGTTGGAAAGCTCCATCCAACTTTCTTCTCCACTTCTGGCAATGCCACGGTTTCGAGACGGTGCGCTGAAATGGGAGATGAGATGGGTGCGGAAATCAAACGAAGGAATATCTCCGCTGTCATCCTCACCTCTACCTGAGGGTCAAGCACTCGTTGCGGGGCAACGATCGCATCCGGCATTGAAAAAAATGGCATTCCTGTCGTTCAAATCACCGCGGTTCCTAATGTCGCCCAGATGGTCGGTGTCAACAGGATACTGCGAGGTCAATCGATTACCTGCGTCATAGGAAATTCCGTCCTGACCAAGGAGCAAGAAAAAGTATTGCGCCGCAAGTACGTCTTAAGGGCTTTGGAGATACTTCAGACAGATGTGACCTACCCTACGATCTTTACCTTGGAAGGAACGGAGTAAAGATTTCAAGTTCAAATGTCAAATTCCAAATGTTAAATGGATGACAAATTACTAAACATGAAGAATTATTAGTCAGTCCATAATTGTATAGACACCGGAAACTAAATCCCTCCTCCCCTCCCTTTACAAAAGGGAGGCGCCGCCGTCCAGAGCCGCATTACTCACTTCAAGCCTGGCATTGGGACTCTGGCGCCGGACGGAATTACCCCTCTTTGGCAAAGAGGGGCGAGGGGAGATTTTCTGGCCAATATGTCTACTCAATTATGGACTCCTTAGTAAGTTATTTAGATTTTGGCGTTTGAAGTTGATTTGATCTTTGAACTTTCCCATTTGACATTTCGAATCTTAATGGAGGCTACTGATGCTAACCGAAGTCAATGCAGACACTTTTGAGAAAGAAGTGGTTCAATCGGAAACCCCGGTATTAGTCGATTTTTGGGGCCCTCAGTGTGCTCCTTGTTTGGCTTTGATGCCCCAGGTGGAGAGGTTAGAAGAAAAGTTCGATGGAAAAATAAAAATCTCCAAAATTGATGCCTCCAAAAACAGACGGCTCTGTTTAAATTTGAAGGTTCTCGGATTACCGACATTTCTCCTCTATAAAAACGGGAGGGAAGTGGACCGGCTTACCGGAAATAGCCTTAAGATTGACGAGATTGAAGCGTCAGTGAAAAAGATAATATATAGAGCGTCATAAATATTTGCGCATCCAAAAAATTTATACTCTTTAATTGTCATTCCGGGCTTGACCCGGAATCCAGTATTTGAATTTCGGTCTTAGAATTTCTGGATTCCCGCTTTCGCTGGAATGACAAGACATGCGCAATTTATTATGTCGTTATGTATAGAATAGATCAAAGGAGAGCTTTGAACGATGTCTGTCGTCATTAAAGATGTAAGTTATGTCCTTGTTAATGTGCCCGACTTTGTGCGGTACGGATCCAAACCATCTCGGGATATTTCAGGAAACC
>Ga0315274_10002216_pt1 | contig 29487 bp, 39 predicted proteins | sample YL17G02_20_MG_FD_203700 | JGI IMG/M metagenome (GOLD analysis project Ga0315274, IMG submission 203700) | Sediment microbial communities from Yellowstone Lake, YNP, Wyoming, USA - YL17G02_20 | ecosystem: Environmental > Aquatic > Freshwater > Lake > Sediment | place: USA: Wyoming | collected...
AAGGTCGAAAATTTGTGGTTCGTATTCATAGGGAACATTATTGGTAAAGAACCAGTCTGCTACTGTGCGTTCCCAGGTTGAGCGAACCCAGTGGCCTTTGAGACAATGCGAACCTTTACCAATTCCAGAACCTTTTGGTGCGGGTTTACCCCAATTATGGTGAGCAGGACCGCGACGTATTGGAGGCATCTTGCGCGTTCCATTTTGCTCAATAGTCGTTTGCCGTTTTGCAACCGACTCTGCTGTTTGTTTGCAACCTCTGTTATATCCATGACCGAGAGCTGCAATATTTGCTCTCTGTGTAGCGGCAAGTTTCTTCCGAGTTTCTAAGGTAATGACACGTTTCTGTCTGGCAATTGATAGTTTCTTTCGTACTTCATTATTCCAAGGCTTGCCTTTGTTCCAAACTTTACGACCACGACGTTTTGCCATTTCCATTTCATATCGTTCTGGATCTTTGTGCAACTCTTCCCACCATTTGATAATTCTGATGTTTGGTACACCCGGAACGCCAAACGCGACATTCTTTTGTCGTAGTCTAGCGTCCCGGATTTTCTTTCGTGTAGCTTCTGAAAGTGCCATTTCTTTTTCTCTGCTCACTGACCAAAATTAGTGAGCACTGGAACCTATCTGGCTGTAAAGTTCAAGTCTCAAAAAATCGCTATTTGCCAACACCGTTTGGCTAAATTGCACATGATTGAAAATCTGCGTCCCACTGCTGGCGCTATTTCCAATGCCAGCGTTCTGCAGTTGGAATGATGTCACGGCATCTGCACCACCACCCCAAGTATTCACTGCACTCCAGGTATTGTTGGAAACGCTTGTTGCTGCAAATGCTTTCCGACCACCGGCAACTTCACCGGGCAATCGATAATCGGAGAGTGTTGGAACAGCAGTACTCGTTCCGACAATCATGTGAGTCATTGGAGCTGGAGCATTCCACGAGGAAATCCGTTGCGCCAAGAAATCCATGCCGCAGTTGACTATGACATTTTTAACGAATTCGACGTTGTCTTCAGGAAGCCATCCATGACCATCGGGAGAGGCCCGAACAACTGACTTACGCCACCACGATTTGACACCTAAACCATCGGAAACAAGCGTTTCGGGCAAGAACGGCGGATTCACTGTGTGCCTCGACATGCCACATTGGGCCCATACTTACTTATCCTGGTTTAAGGTTCAAAGCACTCCATATTTATTTTACACAAAATGCAGATACCCTATGCTAACTTATTACAAATTGTTCTTCATTACCACTTGTTTGCAAGTTGACCACCATTGCTACCCGATTGCATGCGTTGTGCAATATGCGTTGTTTCTCGTCCACGTCGATATGTTTGATATGATTGGACAAGTGTTGTTGGAATCCGAATAATAGCACCTTCCCATCGGCAGTTTCGGCAAAGATACCGTCCAACACCGATAAAATGTTCACCCAACACAAAACCACAATTTGGACACCAAATCCGATATGCTTCGTCTGGACTTTTAATACTTTCTGCTTCTCGAATTGCATGGCGATAGAAGTCTCCGAGTGTCATGCTCATTGTGACTGCCATTTCATTCGTGGACATTAGCATACTCCTTAATCTGTATTCGTACAAGAGACCATTGCCAGTTTAGACGTATTTTCCACTGAATGGCAAGACTACCGATTGTGTCTGCGCTGTAAGATGTTTCTGCCATGCTTCAATCGAACTAAATCGTGCCCGTCGTGGTTCCGATGGTTGGGCATTGTGCGGTGCTGCCGATGCGCTCCATGTAACATCAAATCCAATATTCAAAATTCGCAGTGCTTCACTATAGTAATCCAATCCTTCTTCGGCATAGAGATTTGCTTTGCCTAAAAACTCTTCTTCATAGAGGCTAATCGCTTCTTGACATCGAGTGACAACACCAGGTGTTAACCGGCCACCTGTTGCTTCAAGATCATACCGACTCAGATGCATTAAATCCCGAAGCCAGAGGAATTTTCCAAGCATGCGATGCGGATACTTTTTCCGATCAGCTTTCATCAAACCAATATTCCGCATAAATTTCTTTCGCCGACCTTCTTCAACAAAATACCCATCATGGGCAATATCGACATCAGAAACAACTGTTGCCGGTGTGACGCCTTCATTCACGCGAATTTCTGGATGTTCATGAATCTTTCCGATAAATTGAATTCCAAGCCCATTTCGAAAAACTCGAACCGGGAGATCAGGTTTGAATGCATTTGGTGGCTGAATTGAGAAATGCCATTGACGAATTGCATAACCATTAAACATATTTCGCCGAAGATACTTCTCAAAATTATCTGGACGAATCAATTCTTCATCAGTATCAATCCATCCAATCCAATCTGTATCGGCTGCACTAATACTCACATTTCGCGGACCTTCAAATCCAAATGGCTCATGATTACCATCTTCGAAATGCACACTCGAACAGACTCGTTGACATTGAATGCAGTAGTATGGTGGCTGACATTCGATGACCTTGACACCAAACTGCTTACCAATCTCCAATGTCCGATCTGTACTTCCTTGATCGGCAAAATAAATGATGTCTGCAAGACTCTGAATACTTCGAAGCGTTCGAATAAGCATTGGTTCAGAATTCAAAGTAATCATGCAGATACTAAGACTCTGACGCTTCAATGGGAATTTTGCCCGAATCATTGGTTGCCATGGTATATGAAGTGCTGGCATCCAGAGTTGGCGCCAGTGCCGACAATATATTTCATCCCATGCTAGCGCAACTTCTGGATCTGCCATCATACGGACCCGAATCTCGGCAACTTCTTCTGGATGCTCCAAAGCATGAATCAATGCCGGAATAAAATCATGTGATTCGACTTTATAGCCATATTTGACAGTTTCATGAAGTGCCATCACTGGTGTAATAACAGGAACGGCACCAAGCCGCTGTGCTTTGATTCCAGTGAGACAGAATCGTTCGCCACCAGTTGCCGGATATGCCCAGAGTCCACTTGTAATATATGGCGTCAAATCATCGCCAACTGTTCGTTGGTGTACGATAACATTTAGCGTTGAAAGCATCTTAGCATTGAGACGTTCTTTGAATTCAACTGCCGCTGGATTCCCGGCAGTGACTTTATCGAAAATATCCCATCCGTAATAAATATGCAATGTCGCATCGGGAACAGCTGCGACAACTTCAGGCCAATCATCGAGTAAGCGTTCCAAACCACGATCAAAACTTGATGCATAAACGACATGATGCGGATTGCGGTCAATTGGAACTAGATTGGCATTCACGGCAGCAGAAACACCAAGTGGAAATGTAATGACCTTATTTTCCGGAAGGCCATTCCCGATCAGTTCATGCCGATGCCAGTTTGAAATTGCAATAACCGATCCAAGTTTCTCTAGTCGTTCCGGTGTCAAATCATTTGACGTATTTGGGTCTGCAGTCCAGAAAAAGACCCGCCTGGCATTTATAGGCTTATCCATTCCTTCTGGCCATTTGACAAGAACCACGAGGTCGTGGGGATCACTGGGAACCCATTTTTCATGGGGTTTACAATCAAAATTCCCAACATGAGGTTCGGGAATTGCCGTTTCTGGCGATGGGTTGTAAAAGACTTCAACTTCATGCCCGGCATTTGCCGCTGCGCTTGCAAGACCCATAACCATTTCTTCGGACCCACCCCACGTCTTCGAATCGAGTGGATTCCACCCACCAGTAATTGGATTTACAACAAATGCCGTTCGTGGTTTGGCATAACACAGGACACGTTCTTGATGCCGACCAAGATCAATTGTTATATGATACTGCACTGCTCGATCACCAATCAATTGAAGTAGTGTCGATTCATCAAAGACACGCAAGTGTTCACGTGCTTCATGCTCATTACCATCATGTGGAACTGGCGTTGCTGGAACATCAATGTAGATTCGACCACCTGGTTCTAGATGACGCTCGGCAACCTCAAGCACAAGACGCGGATCGCGAACATGTTCAAGCGTTTCCATTAGTAAGATGGTATCAAATGTTTCGCCAAGTGCCAGCTCTTCAATTGCATATGGCAAGAAGAGTGCCTGAATCCCAAGTGTTGCAGCTGATGCCGCGGCATGTGTTAATGCCGCTTTATCTAAATCGACACCAACACCAATAGCACCAAACCCATGACACAAATTCAAGAGGGCATATCCATCAAAACATCCCAAGTCAAGAATCCGCTTGGGCTGCCTTTTTTCCATCCATTCACGAACCTTTCCCAATCGATGAATTGCAAGATGATGACTTGCAATTGCATCAGCTGCAACATAGGCTTCTGGTCCTCGATGGGATTGGTAAAATGCAGCATAAGATTCTACCGAATCAAGATGTTCTGTCCATGCTCCAATTATTTTTCCAAGCTCTGCAACTTCTGGATCTTCTGGTTTTTCGATAGCAAGTCGCTTAAAGAGAATCTTGGCTTTCTCCTGCTGATCGTTCCAGAGGAGTGCACGAATCTCGGCGACCGTCGGAAGCACTTCTGGAATTGATGTATGTAACCGTGACACGACGGCTCTCCTTTGGTCCGCTCAAGACCGATAATGAATCCACATGATTACACCTCATTATTTGAAGAAGTGTGAGGAGGTTGCATTGTCAATGCATTTTCCTTCAAGACTCCTCCTCACACTCTTACAGACTTCCGGCAGTTGCGGTAGCTCGTACCGGAAATGTAAACCGTTTCCAGATCGTTGGAAATGTTTTCTGCGCGAGTACAATTGCTTCATCAATTGTAAAGATTCCTGGCAACAGAAAAACACTATTTGAGCCATAGCGTGTATCGAAACTTCGATCCCAAAAGGCAAGTGCCGTCCATCCATCACGATAATGGACAATTGCTTCGCCTTCAAATTGTAACTGCTGCTGTGGTTTTCTCGAATATCCAGGACAAAGCCGACCATCGAGTTCTTCGGATTTCCACGGAAGGTTTGTTTCTTCGAGCGAAATCTTACTCCCTTTTACATCGTAGAGGAAATGCCCCATATGTCCCCAGCATCCGAAATAGGCACCACTCGTAAATTCGCGCATTTGCCACATCCTTACTGAACCACAAGAGGTTCCATTTTAGTAACGGATTTGCTTTCAGTCTCCAGCATCTGATAGGCAAGTTCCTCCCATTCTTTAGCAATCCCAGTCCAGTCGTACTTCACTGCACCGGCAATTCCAGCTCGACTCATGGCCAACCACCGACCAGGATCATTGAGGACTTTGAGCACTGCATCAACGAACAAATCCCGATACTCGGGACTTAATGCCCCTCGATTTTTTTCATCATGCGGAATCAAGATACTCGCTTCTGGAATACATGTTTCCGGTAATGCCGCCCGATGACTTGCAATAAAAGGTAAACCACATGCCGCAACTTCCATTGCAGTAAGGCAATTGTGCACGATAATCCCATTAACAGCGAAATTCTTATGTTTCTGCATTGACATACAATAACCATCCGCCGATGAAGCAGGTGTAACAGAAACTACTTCATGATTAAAATTTGCTCGAACACCTTCCCAACGAATATTATTTGCATATGCTAGATGACAGTGTCTACATCGTCTGGTACTACAAACCTTTCCACAATCAATACAGAAAGGACGTTGTTTTCGTGGTTTATTTTTCCATGCCGCCTGGCCAGCTTTACTTCGTAATCTATGTGTAGCAACTGGACCAATGCGTTCTTGAAGTATACAAATACCTCGTGAAATTGACTGTCTAATGGCAATTTTTTGCTCATCAGTCATTCTAGCAACATGAGCTTTTCGATGTTCACTATGATTTTTTCGTACCTCAAGATTATTTGGATCATTGTTTGCCGGATTACTGTCTAGGTGATCTGGAATTTCTCCTGGTTCGAGTGGTCGTCCAAGTTTCCATGCAAGAACAAAATGTGGTTCGGAAACGACTTTGCCATTATTCAGATGAATTCGAGTTGTCTTACTTCGTACAACTGTTCCGTCTATTTTTTTATACAACCCACCAGCTTTATTTCGATTGAAAGGCATAATCCGATCGCCTGGTTTCAATTGACCTACCTGAATATATTTACCATCACGAAGCATAGCTTCATGATCTGGTGTTAATGTTATTTCTTGCTCATGAAGAGCTTTACAACCTCTGCCATATTTATACCGAATTGTAATCATTTTTGCATTAACGCGAGTTCGCTTTACCCAACAAACGTAGTCAATCGTTATGCACTTATTCTCTTCGTCGTATGCATATACTGGGAAATTTGTTTTTCCAACCAAGTCCTTAATTGCTATTTTTCCACCAGGAGTATCGATAAGACTATCACCTCGAACTGGTGATACTTCTTCGAAGTCCGTAGTATATGTATAAATCGCAGATGATTTATAGAGTCGGTACAAATCTGGTTTTGAGAGTCCACCAAGATGCCGAACACGACCTTCATATCGTTTAACGAGCATTTGAATCTTGTTATAGAGTGGAGCAAGTTGTTCAACGTAATTTTCATATCCGGCAAGATAGATTTTGAGTTCTGGTTTTTGCCGAAGAAGTGCCGGGAAAATATGTTCGAGCAATGTATCCATGCCTCGCTCTGGTCGTGCCGTAAACACTAAGGCATTCATATCACGTTCTGGCGGATCTGGAATTGAGCGAATCAAATCGAGATCAATCCCATTCCGCGTTGCAACAACAATACTAGGCTCTAATCCATAGACAGCAAGCATTTGTTGGCGATGCCATTCACTCACTGTCAAAATCCGATCAAAATTCCAAGCAACACCTTGAACTGCTTGCATATACCGCTTGAGTGCCAAGTCATGCATCCACCAAAATTGAACGCGTGATGCCAGTGGGATTGTAAATGGTTCTGGGACACGCTGCACAATTGTCACATCATGTGGATTGTCCCGATCAATTGCTAGTTTGATGAATTCACTCACATTTTTATAAATCACACCTTCATAAATCCCAGGTTGCTCACAATTGCAGAACATTGTAACGTTATGTCCACGAGCAGCAAGTCCACGGGCCATATAGAGTCCCATGGTTTCACTTCCACCAAGTGCCTTTTTCCCAAGTGAGTCGCCATTAAATGGCATCCCGGCAACGAAGAAGAAAAATGATAGTGGTTTCATCGAATCCAGTCTCCTGTCAGTGTTATTACATTCCATCTTCAAGTGCTTTTTCCATCTTTGGAACAATTCGAATTGCATTCTCCATAATTTTCCGTCGGTGTTCTTGGTCCTGTCGAAAGCGTAAAGCACAAATAGGGTCCATAGCATTGATCCGAATTGATCGGCCTTCATAATCGAGAGAAACTTCGGTTCTGGTAATTACATATCCATGACCGTTAATTTCAATTTCATCGCCAATATTCAAGATAACACTCATGGAACCTTTACCCCCCGTCGAATTCTGTTCAGTCGAATTTGCACACGCTTCATATGATTACATGCTCGCGGGCAAGCACCAAGTCGAATAAGAATCGACCGATTTTGCATCTGTTTGCCACAGATAATACATGGACCGAAAAACGTCTTGTCGAGATCGTCAATCTCTACTGGGTCTAAAATAGCAGTACGTGTCATATTACTGGCTCTCTATGTCACTAAGGACAATTACGCCAATAAGTGACTTATCCAATTCTTGCCTTGGCCCACCCACCAAGGTCATGCTCTTTCCAAGCAACCATCTGATCAAGCATTCCTGGCGTATGCCGATGCACAACTTCTGGTCGCCCTGCCCACTTCTGTGCAAAGACCTTTGCATCTTTTAATTCACGCTCACTATCCTGTCGTGCACTTCCCTCTGCACGTCTCGCTTGTTTATCAAGATGGACACAATAAGAACCACGAAGGATGCCATAGCCAATCCCATAGAGTCGCATCCGCTCCATATAATCGGTGTCACCAAATGCGACATAGAAGTGCGGATCGTACCACCCGATAGTTTTGAGAATATCCCGCCGCAGCATCCAGGCAGCGCCATTATAAGTTGTCCGATCAACCCTGACATCACGATTATCCCCAGTAAGTTTCGGTATTTCACCAAGACCAGTTAAGACATCTGGTCCGAGATTTCCCAGTGATGGATCTGCAAGCATCATTCCATGGAGGCACTTGAGTGCATACTGCTCAAGGAGAACATCGGAGGTGAGAATAAAAGCGAATTCACTCTGCCCAAATGCTAGTCCACGATTGACTGAACACCAAACACCAACATTGTGTTCGTTATAAATCACTTGATGGGTTTTAGGAAACCGTCGATGCGCTTGCTCTAATAGTGGTCGAACATTGATATCAGTCGAACAGTTGTCAATAATTGTTACCGATGCAACATACTTTGGATCGTATGCATTTGCCCAAAAGTATGTCAGTGTTAATGCCAACGCTTCGGGTGCATTCCGAACTGGAATAATAACGTCTATCATTCCTGTCACTTCATCGTCTAAAGATTTGTGCTACACAGTGCAAAATCCCGTACGCAATCACGAGCCGCGCCGCACGTCTCATCGCAGCGAAAGACAGGCGTGAACTGTGCGACTTACCAACCGCACCCTGGCTATCAGTCGCGCCCACCAGCCTGGCCGGACCACCGGCACGCAGTCCGGCGTGCCCCACACGATGTAGTCTAGACCCGTTTGCTCGACGTGCTGTCCGCACTCTGAACACCGCATCACTTCCCCCAGGTCAGCATCTAGGCACCCACATCGCGCGGCCACACCACAGGCCGCAACTCGTGCAAGGCTGCGATCACCTTGTCCAGATCTTCCGCCGTCTCAAAGCCCAACTCGCTCCCCCAGTCTGCGTGGCCCCGTAGCACTGCCCACGCGCGCTTGACACGGTTGAGCCACAGGCTCGCCCATCGGTGCGTATGGCTGGATAACTGCATGATGTAAATCGTTCCGCCATCGAACGACCGCTCGCCAACCTGCTGTTCGGGGAATGCCATGAGCTGGTAGGCGCAGCTTCCGCACACGTGAGGAACGAACACGCGAATGCTCCCGTGAATGATGTCGCTCACGATGTCGCTCATGTCACGGCTCCAGAAAAAAAGCGGGTCGCATGCAATCTGCTCATCGCAGTTCCCATGCGCAAGCTATACACCAAAGGGCTGGATGAAGAATCGTTCATCATGTTGTCCCATTCGCCCGTGTGAAGAGCTGCCCTTCCGGCTTTACTCCCCGCGCACATATCACTCATCTGACTCATACCGACCATCATTTATTTCTACCAACATTTTATTTCGCTGTCTTGCTGATATGCATTCGGTACAAATACAGTCTTGCTGATGAATTGGCAGTATCCGAAGCCATGCCAATGGAACACTATCTCGCATAACTTCTGTAAATCCATGTAACGATAAATCCTCACGAAATGCCCGTTGAGGATCTGGATTCATTTTGATTCTCGTTTTCGATGCTGCCGAACCGGATCATCTTCAGTTGGAACGTCAGCAACTGATAAACTATCTATTACTGCAATGACTGTCGTAACCGCTTCAGAAGCCGACTGCTTCACTGGAGCTGTAAAGTTTTTGATCACTTCTTTGACGTTTGGCATTGGTTCTCGAAATACCGGATGCGGATTCCTCAACCGATCAAGTCCTGTTTGACATTGAAATGCAATTTCTGTTTCTGTATCGGACTCAGGTATCCGAATAGCTTGCATTTCGCACAGTGGACAAATTCGAATTTCAGAAGCAAACTTTACATTTATCATTTGTCATCTCCTTTTCTTTGACGCGAATGCCGTTTTGAAAGTTCCATTTTATTTGGTAATTCTTCGAGAATTGAAGTCGTTGCAATAGATAATTCTTCTACCGGAATTGGAAACCACGGATACCAATTAATATCCGATACCGTTGGTCCCTGCGTACTTGCTTTTGCCCAATCAAGACCTTTATCCGTAAACGTATCAATCCATCGACTTCTATACCATCCGTATCCGGCACCCTTCCGATCTGTAAATCGCTGACGTGGTTGCCAATAATTTAGTAATCCAATGCTGTTTACCGAAATCCACTCTAAATATGCCATCCCTGGAAAATTAAATGTATTTTCCATGACGATCTTTGCTTCGCCAAGTTTCCACGTTGCCCGAGTAAACCAATCATTATCTTGATATCCAATCTCTGTATATCGTTCGTCAAACCAACCAACTTTCTCAAATGCATGCCGACTGAAAAGAAAACACATATCACCAAATGGAGCGACATATAACTCAGCTTGCCGCTGAGTTATAAGATCAAACCATCCCGGAAAAATATTAACATCGTCATGCATGCACCACAGCCACTCAATTTCAGGATCACGAAATGCCCATTGGATTGCAGTATTCCATGACTCTGCCAAACGACCTTGATGCTCTAAAATCCGACCAGTTGAAATAAATTGTCGACGTGGATCGCCTATAGATAAAAATTCACTTCCGGCATTTGCCCGATCATCTGGATGATTACCAATCAGATAGCAAGTCTTGAAATATGGAATCGAACAGAGTGCTTTATTAATTGTTTCTTTGACGATTTCCGGTCTGTTATGCGTAACAATTGCAATTGCAAGTTTTGCCAACTGAGGAGCAGACTGTTCTGTCATTGAACGATATCTCCGTTCGGTGCACTTATGGCAGGTGAATAATGCATTAAGAGAATTTCTCGAATTCCAGCTGGTACCTTTCCATCAACGCGATGCGTTGCACCAAGTGCTATCAATCCATCGTTATTCAGTGGCACGCCAGAAATTGCAATAATAACTTTTGGCGAATTCTGCATTGCTTTCGCAACTTGGAGTACAGTATCGCCTTCAATTTTGAAAAATCGTGGCATCCATTGTAATGGCTCTAACCATGGATGCTCAACGAAACCAGGTAAATTCATATCTAAGAGAAGTGCATCCCAATACATCTGATATTTTGTCAGTGCAATAATACCTTCGATTCCAGTTCGAACATGGACCCACTCGACTTCTGGTACTGCACTCATGATGGCAACTGCACATGGAATATTGTCTTCGACAATTAAGACTCGCATGGTTTCTCCAGAAAGTAGTCAATGGTTATCGATGTCCCATTATAACCAAAATTCATGACTTTTGGCCGTGGATCATTTATTGTCTGTGGAAGCATGCCAATGGTAATTATCTGCCGATACTCATCGTCAAAATCAGTGCCAATACTGATACAAATTCCACGAACTCGAATGACAAACCAACCATTCGGTCCACTTTCCAATATCGGAATGACATCTGTTGGAATAACCGATTTTGTTTTCATGGTTGCCATCCACGTTTTTCAAATTCAAGTGCCCAGTCAAGTCCTTTGACAACACATTCATTGTAGCATGCCATATACTTTGTTTGTTCCCATCGTTCATAAACTCGTTCTGACTGTACTTGAATGTCACTCGCTCTCCACCGATCCCTACCATTGACAAGAATTTCATCGACCATGCGATTGTGTTCTTCTTTAATAATCTTATTGTATTCGCAGGTTCCGCAGTTGTCCTGATGTTCTACCTGTAGTACAAATTTATGGAATGCACTTACTTCAGTTCCACATGCTGGGCAGGGTTCATGATCATGACAACTCATAGTGCAATTACTCATTATATTGCGTTGTTAATAACATTAAACCAACACCAAAAATTGCAACATCCAACTTCCCTTTCCATGCTCCGTAACAGAGAATACCAAATCCAATTCCCCTTAATAGAAAAATCCCAAATGCCCCGCGGTTCATTGTAAATCTTACCTCATACCAAAATTACTCATTGTATTGATAAGAACATTTTCGTTCTTGCCAGAATTTCTGGTTCGATTCGCTAATTTTACGCCGAGTTTCTGGAGACAACTTTCTCCCGATTTGTCGTTCGCTAATCTTTTGACAAGCTTCCGGTGATTTGAATCGTTTCTTTTGTGCTTCACTCAATTTCCGCCGATGTTCTGAAGAAAGTTTCTTCCCAATTTGCCACTCGCTCATTTTTCGGCGAGTTTCCGATGAACGTTTCTTTCCGAGTTGATATTCACTAATCTTTCGGCAAGTTTTTGGAGAGAGCTTCTTTCCATGATGATGAAAGTAATTATGCCTTGCCGCTATCATAAGTTCAAGGTTTAATCGACGATCATCAAGTGTATTACCATTTTTGTGATGAGCATACTCAAACCTTTCTAGCCGACGACCAAGTTTTTCCGCCAAGACTCTTCGAGCACGGGCAATTGACTTCTCTCCACGAAATAATGTATGGAAACCGTTCCACAATTCTATTACTCGATTTTGATGAATAGAAGCTCTTTGAGTAAGTTGTGGGTGAATTTTCTTTAACTGTTCCAGAGTCGCTTTCACTAATCTCTCCATTTACAAAAGTTCTGGCGGAAGCGTCATTCTTGCCATCTCGCCATACTGGTCGATCAGAAGTTTAGCTTCTGACTTGCGCTCAGTATCAAAGCGTTCTTTATCATAATAAGCATTGCCTTCGCCCCATCGTGACCGATCTTTCTGCATCCATGGTGGTTGGTCATCACGAACAAAAGGTTCTTTTGTATGCCGAATCATTGTCCCACCACAAACCGCAAGGCGCTTTCCTCGTGACCGGCACTGGAGACTCATGGCCATATCATCAAGCCAAGTAATTTTCGGATCATAGACCGGATTCCAGTCCATTGAGTACAAGATGCAGAAACCAAAAAGATTTGGTGCTTCAATGATCTTTCCCTGAATTGCCGGATTCGTTGCTCGAAGTCCATCGCGCGTTTCTGCCGGATTGACCATTCCGATATCGTTACCATTTGACGCTGTCGTTACAAGATGTACCGCCCAGTTATTGACAACGATTTCTGTATCATCTTCAAGGATGATGACATAATCGACCATACGACGTTTGGCCAAGTTAAAAATTCGCTGCCGCTTTTCTCCTCGGGTAAATTGTTCACCCAATTCTACTTGCACATGAATCGAAATCCCTGGATCTTTTTCATTCATTGATTTCAAGAGCCGCTTCATCAGTGGATTTTTGTCAGGTCCCTGGCGACTCACGACACCAACAATAACATTGCCAATCATGTGACGACTCCTTCGTGAAGTGGTTACCTACCCCTGCTCCAGTGTGGTTTTGATACGGTCAATTAAGCAATAAATGCAAATATTTCGAATGCTATCGCCAAATCGAATTAAAAGTGCTAATGGCAATATCCATTGCCCAATCAATCTTCCGTCTTGTAATTGCATCGGAACTAAATGCACCGAATGTTGACAAAGTTCACCACCTTCTGCATCATTTGTCGCTGCATCTTTTATTATGCACCATTGATTGTGCTTTAGATCAATACTCATCATGGACCTTCTTCTAATCGGATACCGCAAAATGGACAGAACAGAATAGCAGTCGAATATTCTTCGTGATCACTATTCACCCACCATTGTCCTTTTGCATATTCGATTTCATGAATGGCAACACCATAAAAGCGTGATGATGTTTTCAAATTATTTTTTGAAGCTAATAACCGTGTGCATTCATGTGGTCTCGGTGTAGTAATACTTGGTTTCCGTAGCATCGCTATAATTTCCCTCTGTACACTAAGAGCAATCCAATAACGAATACAATTCCTAAAAGACAGCCAATAATAAAATCACTCATGAGATCAATTGTGGTTCAACAACAGGACGAATAGCACCTACTTCATGCGCCCGTGCAAACGCTGAAAGAATTTCAAACTTAAATGTTCGCATATCTATAATTTCAATGCGATACCGAATTCGAAGTAAATCGACAATGCCACCAAGATCATTTGACGTAAACAAATAATCGAAACAATCACCATAAAGGTTTTCATACTTCATGCACATCGATACTCTCGACTATATCGTCTGGCAATTTTCTGTAGTGTTTGCCATGCTTCCGGTCCAATCCATTGTTCGTAACATCGCCAGAGCCATTTCTCGCAGTCGTGACAAATGACATCATGCAAGAGCCAATGACCATCAGTCATGATTTGTTTATCGGTATTTTGATGTGTCCCGCAAACTGAACAGAGTGTTGTCATTCAAACTCCGTTATGCCGACCAAGCATGAATAAGTGGTCTAACATACTGCCATACCCACGGTATTGCAATTGTTACCGCTATACCCATGATAAAAAATAACATACAGAGTATGGCAATTCCAAGCCAAAGCCCATCGGACATACGTCCATCCATTATGGCTTCCGTCCTATGACCTTCCGACCACACCGATGACAGATGGTGTACCCGACCCCAACGTGAGAATCTAGCAACTCATGTATCATCCCACAGATACCGCAGCGCGGGTCATGCGGATCCAACCCGCATTCCTTGCACGGCTCAACGCACACCTTGCAGGCTTCCATCACGGCTCCATCACAAGCTCATACGTTGCAGGGAAGATGTCTGGCTTCACCGGGTACAACTCGTTCTTTATTCCCTTGACGATCCAATCGCCGGGACAGACCACATGCGTACCTTCCAGCGTATCGACCGTCCCGAGCACGCTCCAGTCGTGCATCTTCGGACACCTGCAGCATCCCGACGACCCACCCATCAGCCCGGACACTTCCATGTACGACGTGCGCTCCACCTTCGGATGGTCGCCGTGGACGAACCACTGGATCGCCTCGACAACGACAGGCTTCTTGCGATAGGCGGCCATAGGTGCTACCCCCAAAACCAGGCGACAGACACCACAAGCCCGCCGACGATCGTGGCGTACAACACCAGCGCGACGAAGTCGAAGCGATCACCCAGCTCGTCATTTTCGTGCATCACGGCTCGTACTGTCCGGCAACTGCCGCCGCAAGCACCTCCATTCGTTGTCGCGAGTCGGCGCACTTTTGGCACTCGCAATCTTTGAGGTGAGGCCACACCTGTTGACATGCAAGACCATTCCACAGCCATTTTCTATACTTCCTCCCAGGCAAGTCTTCATAAACTTCAATTTCTGTTGGGCATGCCCTAAGTGATACAAGAAGTTGTTTTACAGCTGCATCAGGTGTTTCAGCTTTTTCGGTATATGCTCCACCACTACCACATTCGCCAGGTCCGTCCTCAAATTCCGCCATAATGTGATACATCAGAAGTTCGCTCATGTTATGGCTCCATCACAAGTGCCGCCTGCTCGAATGACCGAACCTGCTCCGGCGTGCCCAGGCCCGCAAACTCATCGACCATGACAGCTCGAACGTCATTTGTGCCCCATTTCAACAATGTATTATATGCTGGAGCAAGATAATATTCGTTGTTCACCATGTCGTTGTTAGCAATCATTGTACAGATACACCTGATAAGATCACTTGTTCGGCGCCACCAGTAAAATCCAACTGTTGCTTCTGCATTCTTTAATGGCGCATGGGGCTTCTCGACAACAGAAACAACCATACCCGGTCGTGCAGGATTGCAGACGGCATATGACCACTGCGATCCCTTTCCATCGAAAGTCAAAATATATCCATCCCACGATTCTTCCAAGGCTTGCGAGGTAAGTTTAACCAAATCACACTTAAACCATTGATCGCAATTCATAATTGCAACAGGTTCATCTGGTGGAATAGCTACAGCAGCTGCAAGAACGGTCATTGCCGCGCCACCAGTTGGACCTGGAAGAACGAGACGAAATCCATGTCGCTTAACTTCTCTGTGAACATCCATATGTTGATCATCTCGTGTAATAAAAATTTTTCTCCACTCTTTCGGAATTGGCTCTAGTGACCATTCCAGTAACGTCTTTCCATTAACTTCAATCAATGGCTTATCAATTTTATATCCTGCTTCAGCAAACCGACGTCCATACCCGGCACATGGTAAGATAATTCGCATGACTAAACCTCTTCTGTAACATGTATGAAAACCAACTCAGTCTTGCATGGCCAAAATCGCCAAACCGTTTTCACCGTACCATCTCATTGTCTTTGAACGCCCATGCACGCGGTTTGCCATTGTCATTTGGACTAATTGCACGATAAATCTTTGGAAGAAGTTTAAGGGTACAGTCTGCCGGACAGGTCACTTCAACTAATGGACAGCCAGCTGCTTTTGCTGCCAACTTCCCTGGCGTTGCATCTTCAACAACAACAAGACGCTCTGGCTTAATCCCAAACATACTTGCCGCGGTCAGGTAAATATCTGGAGCTGGCTTTGGAACGGCATCTTCATTACTCAAATAAAATGCCATATATGGAAGAAGTTCACTTTCCTTGAGCATCGCTCCGACACTATCACGAACGGCATTCGAACAGCAACACATAGACCACCCAAGTCGTGCGAGCATATCAATCAGTGCCAGAACCTGTTTATCAGGTCGAATTGTTTGACGAATTGCCGTCAGTGTTGCCAACTGTTTCGCCTCGGCAATTCGTTGAACATCGGCAGACTTAATTCGTTCACGCTCAACTAATATTGCAAGCTTCTTTTTTGTTGGCAATCCTTTGAATATACTAAGATGTTCTACTGGTGTGATAATCGTTCCACATGGTTCAAGTGCCAAATTCAATGCAACGTAATGCAATTCATCGGCATCTACAAGTGTATTGTCGAGATCAAAAGCAATATGACTCACGGTATCAGATCCCTCCACTATAAAATTAGAACGACTACGTTAATCTCGCTTGAACCATGGATACCACTGAATTTCGTCTTCTACTGGCGGGGGAATTACACCATTTGTCAAGCAATCAAGCATAGATGCCGGTGTCATTGCCCATTTCTTTTGAAACCAATCAACGGCATACCCATCTAAGTCTCGGCGACATGTTGTTGGTGCCGCACCATCGCCAAAATGTTTCCAGACATCCGAAAGTCCAATTGGATTATGTTTCCAGCCATGAGCATCTTCCATAACAACGCGGTCAAGCCCAAGTGCCCGAATTGCCCGAGCATACCAGTCCCATTCTTGCCAGCCAATCAATGGAAACCGCTCATCGTACCACCCGACAAGTTGCAATACCCGCCGGTTCATTAAGAAAACAATATCACCAGCTGGTGCAACATATAAGTCAGCATCACGTTTTGTAAGAATCTCTGCCCAACCGGGTAATATCACGGCATCGTCTAATGCACATGCTAACCACTCAATTTTAGGATCGCGAAATGCCCACTGCATTGCCATATTCCAAGTCTTACTGAGACACCCGGCATGTTCAGGAATACGTCCCGTATGAATCACTTGACATTGCTTTGGAGGCAGAAAATTTTTATCGCCATCGGGATGATGAACAAAGATATACATTTCTTTATAATCTGGTGCAGTATCGGACCAAGCATTTGCAACTTTTTGGAGATAGTTAGGTCTGTTATGTGTTGAGATTGCAATAGCCAGTTTTGAAAAATCAATTGCCATTCGATTCCTCCTTTATCGCGGACACCATGGATACCAGTCATACTCTTTCTGCACAGGATTCGGAATTTTATGTGCAATAAGTGCTTCCTTCAACTGCACCGAACTTATACCCCATTTCGCAAGAAGATACTCTTTCATGATTTTATCAAGCGTATCGCCAGCTTTATAACTTCCTCCTGGCGTTGCCTTTCCTCCTGCCGATTCCCAAAAATTTACAAGACCAATTGGATTATAACACCAGCCATGATTATCTTCGGAGACAATCTGATCTTTTCCGAGCAAATGAACTGCCCGTGCAATCCAATCCATATCGTGGCCACCAATTGTGCGGATATGTTCATCGAACCACCCGACAACCTTAAAAGCATGCCGACTGATAAGCATAATCATGTCACCGGCTGGTGCATTATAAAAATGTGCTTCGCGAGTATTAACAACATCAAGCCAACCAGGTGCTACTTTAACATCATCTTGAGAACAGATCACCCATTGCGTCTCTGGATGCAAACAAAAGGTCCATTGAAATCCTAAGTTCCAGCTTTGACTTAGTTGCCCAACATGATCTTTTGTTCGACCAGTCTGTACCGCCGTTGTCCGACTCGGTAAGACAATCCCATCCATAGTTGTTGGATGATTGGCAATAACATACATCCCGGCATAGCCTTTTAGAGTTTCAGCCCACATTGTTAACGCTGCTTGAAGTAGCGCGTGTCGCGTATGAGCAACGATAACAATTTCTATGGTACTCGGATTAATGTTCATTTCACAAACCACGGGTACCAATTTATTTCAGCTTCGTTTGGCAATGATACCGGTCCGCCATTTGCCATCATATCGACAAATTCACGTGTACTTCGTAATGCCCACTTTTTGAGTAACCAATCTTCATTGTGTTTTTGGAAACTTACATCACGTGTAATCGGACAGAACTCACCCATATGAATCCAAAAATTATGTAGACCAATTGGATTAATATTCCATCCATGTCCATCTTCCATCATAATTCGATATCGTGGAAAGGTCTTGACAATCCGTGCTTCCCAATCCCATTCATGAAATCCCATGACAGGAAATCGTTCATCAAACCAACCAACTTGTCGAAGTATTCGTCGATGCATTAGAAAAATCGTATCACCACATGGTGCTAGGTAAATATCAAATGCATGCCGATTGACAAGCTCTAGCCACCCAGGCTTTACGGCAATATCATCCATTGAACAGAGTATCCATTCAACTGCCGGATCACGAAATGCCCACATAAATGCAAGATTCCAAGTCTTTGCCATACATCCGACATGTTCTGGAATGCGACTTGTTGGAAGAACCGTACACCGTGGTGGGGGCTCAAATTTTGCAACTCCATCAGGATGATGAACAAAGACATACATCTGTCGATAATCTGGACAGGTCTTAACCCAGTTCTCAACAGTGATCCGAAGCGGAACTTCCCGCAAGTGCGTTGAAATTGCAATTGCCATCCGTGATGGATCAATGAACATCGTATTCATCCAGTAAAAGCGTCTGTAATCGTGTTTCCATTGGAATGGTAACTTTCCAACCAAGCGAATTCAGGATAGTTGTATCAGCTTGAAGAAACATCAATTCATTGTCTCGATATGGTAATGCACCAAACTTTAGAGTTGCTTTCGATTTAGTTAACCGATGAATAAGTTCGACAATCTCACGAATAGAAACGGCATTTCCTGTTCCACAATCGACATCGCTATAATGCTTCCACGTCGAATCAACGTTTGCAAGTAGTCGTATAATTGCACTGACTACATCTTCCACATGCGTAAAATCTTTCTTTTGTTCACCAAGTGTTAAGGTAATTTCTCCACTAGCAAGACATTGACAAATAATTGATGGAACGAATTTCTTAACACTATCACCAGGTCCATATACGATATGCAATGTCAAGTTAATAAATTTTGTTTCTGTCCCCTTACAAAGAACTTCACCCCACTGAGCAAACTGTTTTTTTGAAACCGTATATGGTCGCTGATATGGATAATTAATATTGAAACTTGTATCAATGTTAATGAAAATTGGAACATATCTAACAATTGCCTCTTCGAGAAGTCGTAATGGAAAGAGCGTATTATCTTCGAGCATTCGACTTCCCAGTTCGTCATTTCTACCATAGTTTGTCGCTAAATGAATAACAGCATCTGCAGTTTGCTGACTTCCAAATGCCAAGTGCGCTCGGTTTCGCTTCACAGGAAAGACATTCCATGTCTCCTGAACCAGTACGCGACCAAGGTGAGTTCCAATGAATCCACCGAGTCCGGTTATTACTGCAGTTGGCATTACAATTCCTCCAATGTATTTGGCAGGACGAATCGTCCACCACTTTCCCGATATGCGACTTGTTGTGCGGCAATTTCAGCTGCAAAATTCCAAACAAGCAGTAGAGTATAATCGGGTTTGTCGGCAAGTAGCCGTTCCGTTGGAAAGATTTGTAAATGCGATCCTGGCATGTATTGTCCATGCTTACTCGAATCTTTATCGACAACATACTCAATAAGATTTCGATCAATTCCGCAATAATTCAGGAGTGTTGCACCTTTTGCAGCCGCACCATAAGCTACAACACGCTTATTGTTTGCTTTTTTCGTAACTAAGAAATTAAGGAGTGCTGTCCGAACATGATTGACCTTATCGGCAAATCCAACATAATACCCAAGATGATCCAAGCCAAGTAATTGTTCCTCTTCCCATAAATTGCCAACACTTGGTGTTTGTTGAATATCTCCCTTCCAAGCGGTAAACCAAAGTGATCCACCATGAACCTTTGTTCGCTCGACATGTGTAATTGTCATTCCATGCCTGGTAAAGAGTTTCTGAAGTGCAGTAAAGGAAAAGTAGCACATATGCTCATGCGTAATCGTATCAAATTCACGATGAGCAATCAAATCCGCGACATAGGGAACTTCAATAATAACAACACCATTGTCCTTGATTATTCTGGCAATACCAGCAACAGAACTATTCGTCTCGAATAAATGCGCCAATGTATTATTTAAGATGACAATATCGGCCTTTCCGTATGCACCAAGAATAACATCACTGACCTTCTCGGTATAGAATCCGGCAAGCGTTGGTACTTTCTTGGTTCGTGCTTCTGTTGCCAAGATTTCCGATGGTTCGATCCCAAGCACCTTAATTCCACGCTGTGCGAAATACTGTAGGAGGTAGCCATCATTACTGCCAATCTCAACAACAAGACTATTTGAACCAAGCTTATGATTTTCAGATAAAAACCGAGCCATTTCCTCTGCATTTGTTAGCAGTGCTTTCCAGGCCGATGACCGATATGGATGGTCATGACAGAACAGTGTCACTGGGTCTACCGCGTCGGTGAGCTGCACCAAGCTGCATGCACGGCAGAACATCAGTGCAAGCGGGTAGCAGTCCTCGGGCTTGCCGAGCATGTCCCCCCGAATAAGCGTCCGAGAGAGTGGTAAAGCGCCCAGGTCTAGAAATTGGTCCAGGCCAGTGGAACCGCAGGCGCGGCAGGTCAGCATCATTTAAGCGTCCTTTCCGAAAGCACCTGAGTTACCATTTCAACACACCGATTTATTCCTCGCATTTGGCCATAGTTGTACGCTGTAAAACCGATTGCAAACCCAAAACTAACCAAGACTGCAACCCGGCTGAGAAGAACCATATTTCGGGGCACGTTTACCATTGCTTTACCCACGGCGCATGTCCATGACGGCATAGGTCGTCTAGCATACGCTGTTCTTTCTCGGTATCCATGCACTGCCAGAATCCCCGGTGCGCAAAGGCCATCAGCTGCTCATCCTTGGCCAGTCGTTCCATCGGTTCACGTTCCCACTGCATCTTGTCTGGTGCGACATCACCACCGATGTAGTCGATTACCCCAGGCTCGCAGACGAAGAACCCGCCATTGATCCACCGTTGGCCGCGGCCCTTCTCGACGAACCCGACGACTGTCCCTTCATTGTCTATATCCATCGTCCCGAACCGTTCCGGCGGCTGGACGGCGACAACGGTACAGAGCTTGCCATGTTTCTTATGGAACTTGAACATTGCAGTCAAGTCCAGGTCCGTCACGCCATCGCACCAGGCCATCAGGAAGGTTCCTTGCAGTCGGTCTGCAACGCGATTGAGCCGCCCGGCGTTCTGTGTGTTCCAGCCTGTCGGGACACACTGCACTGTGACATTCTCTCCAAACCCATCCTGCTCCCGAAAGTAATACTCGACTGCCCACCCCATGTAGCCGAGTGCCAGCACGAAGTCAGTGAACCCGTGCCGCACGAAGTGCCCCATGATGTGCGCCAGGATCGGTTTCCCGCCAATCTCAATCATCGGCTTCGGACGTTCCAGCGTCAGTTCACCCAATCGCTCGCCCCGCCCGCCGCACAGGATCACGACCTGCGTGGGCGCGTCCCGCGTAATGATTTGGAGCGTCTCCCCGAAGTGCGCCATCAGAACGCCTCACTCGCTTGAATATTTACATTGACGGCCCTAATACCGCTTTTACTCTTACTGATAGCAGACACCATTTTACGCTGAAAATCCGGATCTTGTCGCTGACGCTTCAAACGACAACTAGAAGCAAGCGCGTGCCTGCGTCGAAACTCGGGATCTTGCCAAAGACGCTTCATAGCTGCACTCGCGGCAAGCGCGTGCTTGCGTTGCTGCTCTGGATCTTTCCAACGGCGTTCCCGAGCTTTGCTCAGATTGCGCAGAAAAGCTGGCTCTTGCCAAAGACGCTGCAACGTGAGTGATCGGTCGCGTCGATATTCAGGATCTTGCCAACAATGTTCTATCACAGCCACCATCTTACGCCTATACTCTGGAATCTCCCACCGACGCTTATTTGCCGTACCTAGAGAAGCGTTTGCTTGGTCTCTGCGTCCCTTCCTCACCGCATCGCGGAGATTTTGCGAGTGTGTTCCGACCCATAGGTGGCTCGGTCGCCCACAACTTGGCCGGTCACAAGTGTGGCAGACGCAAAGTCTGCCGAGCGGTCCGTACTGCGGTTGGAAAAGAATTTCCCAAATTCGCCTGGTCGGAGCTTTACCCTTTCTCCCGGTATGATCCCAGCATTCCCCATTCGCAATGAACTTCAAAAACGGACTGCGCGGACTACAAGCTCGTTGCAGAAGCCGATTGAAGTCCAACAGAGTTAAACGGCTTGCAGTTTTAGCAAGCCCCTGGACGCGCAGCGGCGCGCACTGAACTGGTAGAGTGCTTACAGTCATGCGACATATCCCCCGCTTTAAGATTCGTCAAATGCTCTTTTCTATCGCAACGGCAACCGCATGCCTGCATTAGCGCGGCGTCTCGGGCGAACAGCTCGTCAAGCCGATCAGCTTCGTAATCATAATACAGATCCCAAAAAGAATGTGTTCTTAGATCGCCTAGCGCAATCGAATCAAAATCTGGTGCCCCCGTTTGCGAACATGGATACAATAATCCCGTATACCCAACAGTTGGATAGACCCACCGTGCCACACATGGCAATGTCCGTTCTTTACGAAATAAATTATACTCGGCATCTGCATCAGCGATGATGATCTCGGTTCCATGTGAGTGCCAAATTCCTAAAAGTGCACGTATCCGATCGGCAAATATCCGACACTCATCTAATGTCGGTACCGTTGGCATCTCGTTTGCCCCACGTGGTAATTGTGCAAAAGCAAACCGAATCACGTCAACACCAGCTTCGAGTGTATGTTCAAGGAATGTTTCTATTTCATTACTACTGCTATTAAGTCTGTTGACTAAATAAGTTGCAGCAACTTCAATTCCAGTCTCAACAAGTAGCTCGATATTTTCCAGCACTTGGTCATAAAGTTTCGCGTTCGTTTTTACCCCATGCACTTCGTTATAAACTTGATTACTTCCTGCATCCACACTTACACTGACGTAACTCTTCGGAGTTTTCATTGCTGCAAGAACCGCAAGGAGATTTCTTGGAACATGAATCGCCTTGGTGTTAAACCCGACTGTCATCTTGTAGCCCAGCGCCGCCGTGACCAGCGCGGTGATATCCTTACTGTATAGTGGGTCGGTCGCGTAGCCCGCAAAGACGATCTTCTGCACGCCACCGACGTCTGGCTTTCCTGGACCGTCCGCCATCTCGTGGAGCACGTCGAGCGCACGAGCCAGCGGCAGTCGCTCCGCCGTCATCTCCGCCGATCCACCGTAACAGTATGGACACTCTAGCCAGCAGATCTTCTGCCCCGGTGGCCCCGGCTGCCACTCGACCTGGTGCGGTGTTACTCTCTTGCAGATTATCGCTGCCTTGAACGCTGCCAGGTCTGGAATGTAGTTCGCTCCGTACTGGTAGCGATTAAGTTCCATTACCATGAAGTTATCAACTGTTCCGGTGCTATTGATGGTTTCCAGGAAATGGCATCACTAACACCAATAGTAAAGTGCGGCGAGAAAATATCATAGCAAATCGGTAACATCTCAGGTAGAACCGTAAATGTCAGATGTGAACCACCCATAAGCCTGAAATCATTTGGGCCAAGAAGCGCCTGATCATCATGTGTAACAACAACCATATTCTCATCTTGAAAAACTCGACTGATATTCTTTCCAGGACCATCTAAGAACAACATATCAAGTTCATCGCGCATATGCCCATCTGCATCTAATGCAGCCATTAATTCCATATGCGATCCACGAATAAGTTTGACATTTGTTAGTTGACAGGCATTGATTAGATCATTCGATTCTTGCCATCCAGAATCACCAACATCCCCTTCAGAATAATTATCGGCACTGTATATCCACGCCGATGGACACCCGGCAGCTAAATGCGCTGCCGAAAATCCTGTCCCAGTAAAAAGATCAAGAATTAATCTCGGTTCAAACATCTTGACAAAAAGATATAAAGCCAAACCTTCACCGGCAAAGATTGACATTGGCAATGTCCGACCACGAAAAACATACCGATGCCCCATGATTTTCTTGTACTCTTTTAATTCATCAAGTTGATCATGAATTTCCATCCGTGCATTTATGAATGTATGAAGTCGCGTAAAGAAATCATTCATGGTTTTAACCACCATGCATTATCATTTCAAAAGTCAAGTAGTTTCGGTAATTTTGGATAAAAACTTTCAATAGCAATGCAATCTTCTTCCCAGACAACTATTGTAGTATAACCATAACGTAGAAAATGTTTCCTACGTTTAGATCCATCGCTAATTTTATGCCAATAGCGTCCGAAAACCTCCAATACTATAGGAAGAAAACTATGAATAAAATCGGGATACTTTCCACCAATTGATTTTGCAGTTGGACCTCCTCCGGTATATTTCCATTGTCCAGGAAAGAGAGTGTCGAGATATTTACCAACCCGGCATTCTACTTTATTGGGTTTCATTGATGCGGAAGATCGTGCTTTATGAGACATCTCTCTAAGTGTTTTCCTATATTCTGGATTTGCAGCACGATCTAATGCAGATTTCCGCATCTTTTCCAAAGTTTGTACAGAATGCTTCCTACCATGCCAAAATTTTCCTATCAAAGCACGAGTCTCATTTGAAATAATTTTACCCTTATGTAGAGTAGACATTTTTTGTTGATATGATATATCTTTCCAACGTTTTCGCATAGCTTCGGACATCTTTGCTCTAGTTTCCGAAGAACACTTATGACCTTGGAGAGCTAAACTTATTTTAACTCGTCGTTTTGGATCTTTAGCATTACAAGCAGAAACTCGTTTCATTTTATGTCGAAATTTTGCGTCACTATAAAATTTTTCTTTCAAGACTAAAGACATTTTTTCTCGATGTTCCGCTGTTCTAATATAAGTCATTTCATTCCCATTGAAAGCCACCAAGCATCTGTCGATATATCTAAGTCGCCATTCATAAACATTTCTAAAAATGCGGGATGATCTGTACATATACCATCTGCATTTTTCCACATCTTCCATCGTGCTAAATCAATTGATCGCTGATGTAATTCACTACTCACAATGTACACTAAGTTTCCGGTAGCATGAATATTATCAATAGTCAATTGATCTACCCATTCCCGATCCCAAGAATCTACCCACCGGCCTCCTGGAAGTCCAGGGGAGGTATTCTCGGCTCGATCACTGACCCGATGTAGTACCTTAATTCCAAATAAACCGAATACATCGGTAATTGGTTTACCGTTGCGTTTATAGAGTTCCCAATCAAAGACAACCGACTTATGCACAAGCTGATGGTCAACGATAAAATCAATGAGCAAACTTTCTGCAGTTTCTTCTTTTAGGTTCCAACAGATCAGTGGTGTTTTTTCGAAGGCAGGAAGTGCATTGGTAATTAAACAGCCAACGATATCATGATTGCAGGTAATTGGATCGTGCTGAATATAAAGTCGGCGAGAATCTTGTCGAACGTCGGTTTCGAGTCCGTAGCCAGCAGAAGCTGCTTTAAGGAGGGCGTCTGGAGTATTTTGTTGGTTTTTATTGGGGTACCAACTGCCACGGTGGGCAATGGGAAGAAGCATCATTCGTCCTTTAGGTTAGGGCAGGGAGGCCCCATTCACTCCCTGCCCATCGCCCATTGATTGCTATCTTCTCTAGGAAGCTGTAGCGCTGGCAATCACTGTTGCCAAATTGCTCGCAACAACCTTCTCATCCTGATAGAGATCAACTTCGATCAGGTTGCCCTTGAGCTCACGATTGTACCCGAGGTCTTCGGCTACCATCGCTGACGGCAAACCGGCTGCCTGCCACCGGAAGCTGTACATGAAGCTCGGAACTTCCTTGCTCGGACGTTCTGGAGCATAGTAAAGCAGAACGTGCGGTCCCCACATGTCAGAGAGTGACTGGCTCAGACCCTCTGCCGCGGTATTCTGCATTGCCCCACCGATCAAGACCTGATCAAGCCCGAATACATCAGCCAACTGTTCTGGTCGGACAAGACCCGCACCAGGTGTTACACCACCAGCAGATGGGAAGAGCAACGCGCGAACCTTGGCATTCCGGCGGAAATCAGCCCATGCCTTCCAACCGAAGACTGCCTTGTTGGGCTTGTACCCGGAGAAGGTGCGCATGCGCTCGATTGCGTTGTCGATGTCAAGCACTGGATCGGCATTGATCCGATCATTCCATGGCCCCTGGCTTCCGCCAGCGACCGAGGTGGGAACGCACATGCTACCGACGTTCGAGGTATTGATGACAGTCGATGCAACGCGGTTCTCGTAGTCGAGCATGAGCAAGTCAACCAAGAACTTGCCCTTGTTAACCCGAAGATCCAACATGGCATCGGCATTCACCGCATCCTCGATCGAGATGCCGGTCGCTAATGCGTAGTTCTTGCAGTAGTATGTCTGTGAGCTGACATTCAAATCAACGCGCTTCGCAGCCCGCATTGGCGACCGACTCGTATCCGGAATGCGCCAAAGGTCTGCCTGGTTGAACTGGAAAAACAAGTCGGATTGCTTCCCGACGGTTACCACCGGTGCAATTAGATCGGCAATCATTGCCGGTGGGCGATAGTTAACGAGAATCTGCGACAACGGCTGATCGATGTGAAGATCACGTCCGGTAGCATCGTACCGGCGCATCTCCCCGATCGAGCCGTCTGCATTCACGATCTTGACACTATGCATTGGATTTCGTCCCCATGGCACTGTGGCCAGACGTATTAGCCCGATCGCGGAGCTAGTTAGAGTTGATTGTGCTAGCCTTTTCGTACAGTCGCATCGTGCCAACCGCACCAGAGGCTACAGTCGCCATGGCGATTCCCACAATAGCAGTCTTGCTCCCGGCATTCGCCCAAACTGATGTATTAAATGTTGCCTTCTGGCCAGGAATAAACCACCCACCAGATCCAACAGTGAGATAGTTTCCTGCCGTCACGGCAAGACCCATCCGGCCCTTGGTAATTGCCGGACCACAAACTACCGATGCATGCTCACCAGCTCGCGGCTTGGAATCACCACCAAGAACACCGAAGAAAACAGCCGATGGATCCTGTGCCCGAACCACTTTGCCATCGCTGCCAAAGGCAAGCGGGGCAAACTGGTGGGTGCTCAAATCTTCCCCAGCTACCAGAGTGTAGCCGAGAGGTTCTGGTCCGTAATTCGCCATTTTCCTAGACCCTCTGTTGCCACATTGGGCATCCTGCAATATTCGAACGTGACTGTTACTTACTTATTGGCATACCGTCGAGCCAAGCCAGGGTTCGCCGCCATGACAGCCCGGAATGCGGTCTCATAGTCCATGCTTGCATGTTCTGATCGGAACTTGCGCACGGCCTTATCGACATCGCTAGCCGGATCACTGTCTTCTGGATCGATGCCACTCCCGACACTAAGCTCGCCGTACTCAACGATCTTTGGTCGAGCCTTGAGCGCCTCAACCAAGACCGAACGAAATGGCCGTTCCTTCACTTCGCCGTCCTTCATGTACCGACTAACCTGCCCACGTGCACCGGCAAGCATTGCCAGGTTAGCAGACTTTTCCTTTGGAAGCAACTTTCCCTGCCGAAGGAGTTCGTCGAGAAGCACATTGTCTTCACGATCAGATGCATCACGCTCTAGGAGCGCGATCCGCTCATTAGCGGCTTCGAGTTCAACATGCAACCGCGAATTTTCATCGGCATAGGTCCGCATCTCTGATACCTGTGTCTCAAGCTGCGAAATCTTCTTGATGGCAGCGTCCAAAGTCAGCTCGTTTCCCATCTCTGCCTCTCCTCTGCGACATTGCGCTGGAGACTTACACTGTTACCCTAGTTTACTTCTCGCCCGTTGCATTACGACCGTGCTGCTCAAGTATCCCTTCGAGTTCTTTCCTTGCATCATCCGAGACAGGTTGCGGAAGGTCCAGCTTTTTCCCAGTCCGTGCTCCGTCAATTGCCGCTAAAACAGCATGAATCGCATTTAGATTGATTACCCCGTCAGGTTCTTTGTACAGTAGTTTCAAATCTGCTTTTGCTAGTTCACGGTCTGCTTTCTTGGCCTCCTCTCGTGCCCATGTTGCAACGGCATTCGGCACAAGCTTAGTAAGTTCTTCTGCCGAAAGACTTGCTTTTGGCGATGCCCATGGCTTATTGGAGAATTCATAAGTCACCGTCTCGGCATCTGCACTCTTGGCACTTACACTTCCATGACAAAATTCTTTAAGTTTATTGCAGAATGCCGCAGAATCGCCAATTCCCTCATCTGCCATCGCTTCCATACACCGTGTTCGGAATCCGCCGGGGTCACCAAACTTTTTGCAGAGTCCTTGACTGAATCCGGCATAATCCTTCTTTTCTTCATTGTAGAACATCTTTAATTCTTTGATATTGTCCTTCTCCATTTGCTCGGAACACTCTGGACAAAACTTTGCAACCTTTTCACGATCCAATCGAATTTCAGTCCAGCCATTTTCGATAGTATACAATTTACTTGGATCGTCTTTAGACGCCAAATCTTCACCAGGATTCTGCGAATCGATGAAATCCTGTGCCTCTGCTTCAGTGTCAAAGCAGTCAAGTAATTCGCCATTTCTCATAACACAGTATTCATTGTCCTGTGCAATGATTTCAAGCATTGGCGGTGATGTGTTAAAGGTTCTGGGATTTCGGTGAAAACCACCCAAATGCTTATTGAGCGAACTATATGTTGTTCCAGATCCAAGTAAGCGATTCGCGCTCCGATGTGCCCAGGCCATCCCAGACCCAATGCGCATTAACGAAACGCTATGCCCTGGATGATTGCCGTGATTCCAATGACTTATACCACTTGTTTTCGTTCGTGGTTTCCACTGATGTAGGTGTAAAAGTGATGCATGATTCTTGACTTTTTTCGGCTTAGTCGGTGTCCATGCCCCGCATGCATAATTCTCAGTGATTTGAACTAATTCGGCAAGAAGCAACCAGGCATCTGCCGAATTTGTAAACGTCTGAACAATTTCGCCATTTGAGATAACAACATGCCGACTGCTAATTGCTTGAACACTAAACGGACCAATATATCCATCATCTGCAGTCATCTGCTTTAAGTCTTGATCTGTCTTAGTGTTCTCGGTAACTTTTGGTTCATCTGTTTTTGGTTCATCTATTTTTGGTTCTTCTGTTTTTGGTTCTTCTACTGTTTCCGATAATGGCTTGACAACTTCTATAGTAGTATTCGTCATTGTTCGCGTATGGCGAAGCCCTTCAAGAAATGCCTTCGCTTCAGCTTCTGTATTAAACGTTG
>Ga0315274_10002220_pt1 | contig 29456 bp, 16 predicted proteins | sample YL17G02_20_MG_FD_203700 | JGI IMG/M metagenome (GOLD analysis project Ga0315274, IMG submission 203700) | Sediment microbial communities from Yellowstone Lake, YNP, Wyoming, USA - YL17G02_20 | ecosystem: Environmental > Aquatic > Freshwater > Lake > Sediment | place: USA: Wyoming | collected...
TGGCCCGCCATAAAGATCGGCGGGCAAGAACACCTTGATCGAGCTGAAGGTGGCCCGCCATAAAGATCGGCGGGCAAGAACACCTTGATTGAGCTGAAGGTGGCCCGCCACAAAGATCGGCGGGCAAGAACACCTTGATTGAGCTGAAGGTGGCCCGCCATAAAGATCGGCGGGCAAGAACACCTGGATCGAGCTGAAGGTGGGATTTCCCGCCCGACCGAACGAGTTGAGAGCTAAGTCCGGTCGTTCGGGCGGGGAACCCACGACCTGTCCCCTTCCGAACTTTGTTTGGAACGAGGATTCTCGCCCCGCCTCTGGCGGGACGGAACGGTTTATCCCGACAATTTCTCTCTTTGATGTGGGAATTCTAGATCGATGCGGGTATTACCTATTCTCGTAAGCTCCAGAGCTGAAGGTGGCCCGCCACAAAGATCGGCGGGCAAGAACACCTTGATTGAGCTGAAGGTGGGATTTGAACCCACGACCTGCGGTTTACGAAACCGCTGCTCTACCGCTGAGCTACTTCAGCATAAATGACTGACTAATATAGCAAAAAGGGAGCTCGTGAGCAACATCAAATTTCGCGGCGAGCCCTTGACATTCTTCAGTCCGCTCTGTACCATTGCTCAAGAGCAAGCGTTCCGTTCTTTGAAACCCACCCATATTGTGCAGGAGGAATGTATGAAGCAATCGCATCTGCCTCTGAAGACGGATTCGGAACAGCCCAAGACTCTGCTCAAGAAGCTCAGCATGATAGAAGATCGCAAGAAGCTCAAGAAACGGGGCTTCAGGCAGTTGAGAATGGTGCTGAGCGTCAATGCTGGTCACGTTCGAGGTGGGCATTCGTTTCATTGAACAACTTCGGGACCTCGGTCTCATAAGAACATGAAGGCCTCTTATCTGAGAGGCCTTTTTTTGTCCCACCTCTGTTCGCTCACAACCCGGACTACAAACGCGGCTAATGAAGGACGATGAGCGGGATGTGGAGTGCCGCCCACACACCATACTTCAGGAATGCCTCTTTGCGAGCTGCCGGAGCAAGCACCACGAAGTAGACCGACTTCGCAAGCGTGTTGCTCATTAGAGCAACGAGGATTGCCATGATGATGGCACGGCTTGCCTGCTCGGCAGGATTCAGCAAGGAGAGGATGTAGGGCGAGACATCGGTCACACCTACGACTCCCGAGAACACAAGAAGGCCGGTGCTCCCGAGCTTCTGCTCGACAAGCTTCGATACGATCGAAAGAGCCACGAACATCAAGGCGAAGGCAATCGCCGGTCGAACCTCGAAGGGATTATGCAGATTCGGGAAGGTACTCGCTTCATCCGTCTCCCCTTCCGGCACCGACCGGATTGAGAGCACGACGCCCACAACAAACAGGAGGACCAACTTCCACCAGAGCGCAGGCAAATAGGCGGGATTGATTATCATCACCAGAACCAGAATCCGCAAGTACATCATGCTGCTCGCCAAAATCGCAGCCTGCAGTGCCATGCCAAGGTGATCCGGGCTCTTCTGAGCGATGCGTCCAACGGCAATGGTCGTCGCGGTGCTCGAGACAATTCCTCCAAGGACTCCCGATAACCAGAGACCGACCTTGGTTCCAAAACGCTTGTAGAGAAAATACCCGACAAATCCTATCGTCGATACAAGAATCACAACCTGCCAAATGTGCGTAGGATTGAGATGGAACGGCGTATATTCCTTATCAGGGACGATGGGAAGAATAATCACGGTGACAAGAATGAACTTCAGCACCGCGAGGAATTCCACTTTGTCGAAGCTGTCAACATACGTTTCCAGTTGCGCCTTCTCGGAGAGCAAGACGGTGTTCACGACAGCAATCGCCATTGGGATCCAGACATCGGCCATGAGCGAGAGGGCCCCGACGACAAACGTGAGGAGAGCCGAGGCCTCACTTGTGAAACCGTGATGCCCCGCTTTGGTTTTCGTGACATAGGCAATTGCGGCCAAGGCCCCCATAACGGCGAGTCCGACGGGCAACATCACGGTGACTGCGCCGAATCGCTGGAGCCAGGCACATCCAAATCCAAGGAGGGCGATAATTGGGTACGTGCGCACTCCCCCGAAAATAACGCTCATGCGCTCGAACTTGGTGCTCTCACGCTCAAGCCCAACCAGGAAGCCCAGCGCGAGCGCAAGCGCCAGTCGATACTCCGGCGTCCATTCAATGATGTTCATAGATCACACCGTTCGTTAGACCTGTGTAACGGCAACGTCTACTTCTGTGATAGAGAGGGCTTTCAGGAGATCGAGCGATTTGATCTCAACAAGGAAGCCCCGCTTGCCGCCGTTGATATAGATTTGCGGCAGTTCAAAGATACTGCGTTCCGCGTACACCGGAATCGGGTGGCGGGTGCCGAACGGGCTCGTCCCACCGAACTTGTACCCTGTATGGCGTTGGGCTGTTGCCTCATCGCAGGGATCAACGCGTTTCACGCCGATCAGCCGTGCAAGTTGTTTCGCAGAGACTTCACGGTCACCGTGCATCAGAACGAGTATCGGTTTCCGCTCGTCTGTCTCAAAAACAAGTGTTTTGACAACCTGATGTTCAGATACGCCAAGGGCATTCGACGATAGTTTCGTCCCACCGTAATCCTCATAGGTGTAGAGATGGGGCTGAAACTCTATCGCTTTCTCGCGCAGGAAGCGGATCGCCGTTGTCATTGGATAGTCCGGCTTTGCCATCAAGAGCCTCCCTCAGCGAGTTCGTAGCTTCCTGAGCCACCCATAGGATTGCAGATCAATGCACCCGCGTTCGAGCACGACACCCTCATTCTGCAACAGACGGCGTTGCTGACGATAGGCAACGCTCGCCGGCGGAAATGATATCCTCCCCTGCGCATTGATGACACGGTGCCACGGAACTCCCGACGAAGGGGGGAGCGCGTGAAGTGCGTAGCCAACCAACCGCGCCTGGCCAGGCAACCCGGCCTCTTGGGCGATCTGCCCATACGACGCCACCTTCCCCCTCGGGATCAAGCGCACAATTTCCCAGATAAGTTCATACGTTCGGGGCAAGCCGCTTCTTCTCATCACTGCACGCTCTCAGCAATCGTCCGGCGCTACAGCACAGCCGGTTGCGCGAATTTGGCAAGCTCGGCGGCCGATGCCTTTTCGACGTCTGCGTGCAGGCTGTTGCCATGCGAATCCATTGTGACGATCACCGGAAAATCCTTGACCCGCACGTGCCACATTGCCTCCGGGACACCGAATTCGATGAAATCAACTCCTTCGACCTCCTCGATGCACTTCGTATAGTACTGAGCTGCACCGCCGATGGCACTCAGATACACTGCTCCGAATTCCTTCATTGCCGCCAGCGTCTTGGCTCCCATGCCCCCTTTGCCAATTACCGCCCGCAAGCCGAATTTCTTGATCACCTCGCCCTGATATGGTTCTTCCCTGATGCTGGTAGTCGGGCCGGCGGCATTCATGAACCACTTGTCATTCTTCTTCAGGGAGACTGGCCCGCAGTGGTAGAGTGCCGCGCCGTTAAGATCGACGGGTGAATCGTGGGTCATTAAGTGGTGATGGAGAACGTCGCGACCCATGTGAAGCATCCCGTTCAGAAGGAGCACATCCCCCACCTTGAGACCCCGCACCTGAGTCTCGGAAAGAGGAGTTGTCAGCCGGATTTCCCTCCCGGTCAATGGAAGTTGCTCCACTGCTGCCATTTTCATGGCAGGCGTATCACCTCTATAGAGCCACCGCTTGATTGCGCCGGTGGTCGGATCAATCACAACGCCGAGGCGCCTATACGCCCAGCAATCATAAGCAACGGAGACGAAGAAGCACGCGGGAAGTCGGTGGTACGATCCGATCTTGCATCCGATCAATGTCGCTTCACCTCCAAATCCCATCATCCCGACACCGAGCTTGTTTGCGTTCTCCATGATGTATGCTTCGAGCTTCGCGAGCTCCGGGTTCGGATTGATGTCATCCAGTTCCCGGAAGAGCTGCTTCTTCGCGTAGCTGTAGCCGGACGCCCTATCACCTCCGATAGCAACACCAAGAGAGCCGACACTGCACCCTTGCCCCTGCGCCTGCCAGACAGCGTGCATGATGCATTTCCGGACGCCTTCGATCGTCCGGTCCGCTCTCCCCAGGTGCGGCAACTCAGCAGGGAGCGAGTACTGGATATTCTTGTTTTCACATCCACCCCCTTTGAGGAGGAGCTTCACTTCGATCTCATCCTTTTCCCATTGTTCGAAGTGGAGTACGGGGGCACCGTCACCGAGATTGTTTCCACTGTTCTTTCCAGTGAGCGAATCGACGGTATTCGGCCGGAGCTTTCCCTGCTTTGTGGCATCGACAATCGCGTCGAGGATTTGCTGTTTCATCATGATCTGGTTGGCTCCGACAGGAGTCTTGATCTCAAATGTCGGCATTCCAGTATCCTGACAGATCGGTCCACAGTTGGTCACGGCCATGTCCACATTGATCGCCACCGTTTGCAGTGCCAGATCAGACTGGGTGCCGGCTTTCTCACGCTTCGCCGCGTCCTTGACGGCGCGCCGGACATCGGCCGGGAGATTCGTGGAAGTTTTAATAATGAGGTTCAACATGCTCTCTTTGAATTGATTCATTGCTCGGTCTCCTTATTCACATCGATTTCAAGACTCCAGGGAGGGACGCTGTTCTTTGTTGTCGAATGAATTCCATAGACATTTTCCTCGTGAGGGAAAAACGCGCGGTCATCTATTTCCATTGCACGAGGCCAACCTTCACGAGGTCTTCAATATATCGGTCAAGGCCCTTGAAGGATCGACGTCCGTACTCCCCGATCAGCGCCGTTTCGATATCTGCTACCGAGCGCTTGCCGTCGATGAAATTGACCGCCTCAAACCGGACGTCTCCGTTCACTTCATATTGTCCCGGCGCTTTCGCAGTATCTTCCCGGGAAAGCCTGCTTTCCGGAAGCCCAAAATCGAGCGGACCGCGAGTCATGCGCACCGGGACCCGCTTGTCCGGCGAGCCTCCGGGCACAGTGACGCGTTTTCCGCTATTCTGGGCAGATGCCTGGCGTTGGACCTGCTCAGAGAAAAATCGCACATCTTCCCCGACCCGGTTCTGCATCTCCTGTACTGCTTTCCGGGTTTCTTTTCCATCGTTGTACCAAAGGATTGTCCCCAGTGCCTGACTTCCCACACGTCCATCCTCTCCGATTGCGATCAGCGCTTCTCGAAGAGCTGCTGGAATTTGGTCTCCGTGCGCGTCGCGAATAATCTGCGCCGCGCTCCTCGAGGCATCGCCAACCTTCTTCGCCACGTTCGCAGTGCATAACTGTATCAGGTCCGCCGCCTGAGCGTCGTCAAGGTTCGAAAGATAATACGCCGTTCCGGCAGCGATAACCTCGCTCCGCTGCAGTTCCACGGGATCGACCTTATCAGGCGTGTCATCCGAGGTGTGATGCGTGTAGTCAGGCCCGTGGACCATCATGATGCCCGGTATCTTCCGGTCGATGAACATCATGTGGTCACTTCCACCTGAGTAGGGCGTCACCCGGTAGTTGAACAGCGACTGGCTTCCTCGCGCAGTCCGGATCTCCATTCCATCCACCATCTGAGCCATGTTCTCGACCACATCATTCAGCACGGAAGGAATGGAATTCGGGGTTCTCGTCAGAATCATCATTGAGTGCAGGAGTTCCTCGTTCTCCCCGACCATGTCAAGGTTGAGATTCCCGAGGAATTTTCCGTCAAGCTCGGGTCCCACAAGTTCCGGGTGGGCGTCGATGTAGGGCATCGTGCCATTCCATTCCGGCACCCAGACAAACCTCAGGGAGCGTTTCAGCGCCGGCAGACGGCCTGATTCTGTCAGCTGCTTAAGTGCTCTGGCGATCTCGAGGATCGCGGCTGATCCGCTCGCGTTGTCATTCGCCGATTCTTTGGGATGGTCAAGATGGGCACTGAGGACGAATTCTTCCTGCGGCTTCAGCGAGCCGCGCAGGTGGGCAACAACGACGTCCATGAAGAACGGCTCGAGCCCAATTCCCCGCACCTGGCCTCGAACCACGACTTTTTTTCCGGATTGAAGAAGGTCCCTCAGCTTTTCGCCTTGACGATGGCTCAAATTGAATCCAAAGGTTACCCGGTCAAGCTCTTCCGTCCTCGGCCACATCCCCGTGTACTGGAGCATGTCCGGATGGTCCTTCGCGCGGTCATCATCGAGATAGCACACAACGGCTCGTGCGTTGTATTTCAGGACTGCAAGGCGGTGCACGCTTCCGCCGTAGCCCGTGGCAAGGACAATTTTCCCTGCGACATCCTTTCCCCTGTAGTCATCATCGCTCGTGCCGTCACCGACCCACACAAGCTCGGCTGTGACATCGCCGGGATTGGAATAAGTCATCACGCTCATTGCTATCTCGGGATAACCGACAATCCTTTCCTCGTAGGGTTGAAGCATGCGCAGCTCCCCCCAGGAAATATCCCATCCAGACGGCGACTGCCACGTCTGGTAGACCATCTTTCCATCGGACTTATATGACTCGATGTACGCGTCTTTCTCCGAGAAACCGAAGTTCCGAAGCTGCTGAAGAACATATTCGGCTGCAGCGCGATATCCGCGGGATCCCTGGACACGATGATGCCGGGTGATCTGGATAACGTGTTCTTTTGCGAGTTCACCGCTGAGGGACTCGCGCAAGAGATCACGCGTTCTGGAATCGAGCAGGTTTTGACTTGGCTGACAGAGAACGACGGAGAAGGCAAAGAAGGAAGCGGAAATCATGAACCGACGACTCTTCATACGGTGGGCACCTCGATGATGAAAAGTTGATAGTCGCCAAATAATATAGATAACCTAAAGAGAAATGGCAAAGGAAAGATGAGACTCGATAGCTCGCAGGATATAGAACGCCCGGTCAAAGCTTCGCCAAACTGCCAGCGAAAACCCGAACCGGGCGCTCAGGGGAATATCACACCGGTTATTGAAAATCTCCGGTAAAAGTCAGATTGCCGAGCCTGCCGTTTATGTCGACAGTCACAACTATTGTGTTGGCAGAATCGGTTGCAGAAGTGCCTTTGAGTGTCACCGAATTCACCTGTGCATCGATGACCGAATACTTGCCGTTGTTGTTCCGAGCCATCGCTGAAGGGACATTGAAGTCAGTGTAGTCTCCCTCTCCGCCTCCCAGCCTGCGAAGGCTGATGCGGTATTCATATGCAACCACGCCAATGTGGTTAAGATCGTTGATCATTGCGTCTCGGTTCGATGAAACACTTTGCGCGCTGAACAGTCCGAGACCGACGGCAATCGCGAAGCCGACGATGATAACACCTAAGATAATTAATAGCAGTTGCTGCTGACCCATTAGTGCCTCCGTCTGGGCAAATCCTCAAGGTGCTGTGCGTCACACGTCCAAAGGCCCATCTTGAAAGAGGGCTCAAGTTCCGTGCCCGGAACAACACCTTTTCGGGGATCGAGAACACTCAAGATTACTGAAGAACCCAGGAGCGACACCGGATCTTTCTGAATCCCCGCCGGAATTTATTACCGCGTTCGGAAATTCTTACCTGTTGTGACAGACCTACTTCATCACAACCAAACAGCTCGCAATCAGGTCGTGCAAGGCCTGTTTCTTCTCTGTGAACCCTGCCATGATATATCCAATACTCAAGATCAGACCGGAGAGAAATTTCCCGAAGTACCGCCCCGTGGCGCGCCCGAAGGTAACCCTCCTCCCATCCATGTCTGTCACGATAATTCCGAGAGCGAGCTTGCCAAGCGTTGCTTGTTTGTTCGAAGATTCCATCAACGCGTAGTACAGCCACTGGAGAACAACGATGACGAGAATCGCTGTGAAGTAGGCAGCGATCGCGGCAACGATGAATCCCATCGCACTCGCATCCTCATCCATGATGCCGGCTCCAATACCAAACCCAAGCAGGGCCAATCCAGGGAGAAAAACCATAAATGCAACCACGCCCAAGATGAGCTGGTCGATGATGTGGGCTACGAACCTCCGCCAAAAACCGGCATAGCGCACGGCAGGCCGGAGCGGAACGGAAACAGGGGGTTGCGGTTGTATCGGCTGCATAACTCCTCCCGAGATAGTGATGAATCAGAACATCGACTCTGGTATCCAATGAGCGGTTTTCACTGGCACATACTGGACTCTCATGTTGGGCTTTTGTATCAGAACGCAGTGAGCAGTAACCAGACAAACTGCGCGACACTATTTCGTGTTTTCGTCTATCCAGTCCAGGACTGTTTTGTACCACAGCTCCGCATTCGCGGGCTTTGCCACGAAGTGACCTTCATCGGGAAAGTAGAGCATCTTCGATTTCACTCCCTGACGCTGGAGGGCAGTGAACAGTTGGAATCCCTCACTGACATCCAGGCGATAGTCGATCTGGCCGTGCACAACGAGCGTCGGAGTTTTGAAATTTCGAGCGTACGTGAGTGGAGACCATTTTTCATAAGGATCCGGTTTCTGATACGGCGTGCCGCCGAATTCCCACTCGGGGAACCATAACTCCTCGGTCGTCCCGTACATGCTCTTTATGTTGAACACGCCATCATGTGACACGAGGCACCGGAAGCGGTTCGTGTGGCCGAGGATCCAGTTGATCATATAGCCACCATAGGACGCGCCTGCTGCGGCCACCCTGTTGCCGTCGATGAAGGGGAAGGCTTTAAGCGCGTAATCCACCCCCCTCATCAAATCGTTATACGGCTTTCCGCCCCAATCCTTGCTGATTTCATCAGTAAATCGCTGTCCATATCCTGTGCTACCTCGGGGATTGATCAGCACCACGACATAGCCCCTCGATGCAAACATCTGGGCATTCCAACGATAGTGGAACTGATCGCCCCACTGCCCCTGAGGTCCACCGTGAATGAGCAGGATCATCGGGTACTTCTTCGAGGCATCGAACGCCGGCGGCTTCACCAGGAAACCGTGAATCGGAGTTCCTCCGGCACCCTTGTACCAGAAATCTTCTTTCGCGTTCAGGGCAATTCCACTCAGCCGCTCGTCGTTGACCGATGTCAGCTTCGTCATGCTCTTCGTTTCTGCGTCAATCCGGTACAGCTCCACCGGATGGTTGATCGCCTCCCGGGCCACAACAATGCTCTTGCCATCGGGTGAAACCCGGATCGAGTGCGTATATCCCTGGCCGACGATCGGTTCCATCATGGCAGTCGCGATCGTCAACTTGAAGAGCGACTCATTCCCCTTCTCATCGGCATTGAAGAAGACGAGCTTCGAATCAGGGGACCAGGCGACATCGTTGAGGCTGTAGTCGTATTTCCCTGTAAGATTCGTCCGTTTTCCTGTGGTGCGGTCATAGAGCATGAGCTGCTTCTGGTCGGCTTCAAAACCCGCCCGTTTCATCTGAAGATAGGCCAGGTACTTGCCGTCGGGTGAATACAGAGGCTGCGAGTCATTTCCGGGATTATCGGTGATTCGTTTGGGAATCCCCCCGCTCAGGGAGACAACGAAGATATTATTGTTAGTGCCGAGGGCGACAACCGGATCGGTGTTACGCTCGAAGGCGATTTCTTTGCTGTCGGGTGACCATGCAAACGACCAGTTGCCTCCGAGGTCAATGGGAGGAGTATCGTAGTCTCCGGGCGTAAGGTCTGTTGCCTTGCCACCCTCAACAGGAAGTACAAACAAATGGTTTCGTTTTCCATCTTTCCAGGCATTCCATACCCGATAGGGAAGCTTGTCGAAGATCTTTGCCTTGACCTTGCTCTTTTCGACCTCCTCAGCCCGCTTGCTATTGCTCTCATCATCGGGACAGTCGGGATAGACCTCCGACGAGAAAGCAAACCACTTTCCATCGGGTGACACCTGGAGATCGGAAACCCCGGTCGAGATTGCGGAGACTTTCTTCGCTTCCCCTCCCGTCACACTGACTGTCCAGATTTGAGCTTCACCGTCGCGTGTAGAGATAAAGGCGATCGTCTTGCCGTCAGGCATCCAGCGGGGATTGAAATTCGCCCCCTTGGCCGCCGTGAGCTGTTGTGCATTTCCCCCGTTTGCGGGCACCACAGAGGTGTTGCTGTTGGTCTTGTTCTCCGCCTTGTTGTGCTCGGTGACGACAAAAGCAACAACCGCCCCATCAGGTGAGACCTGAGGGTCGGTGACTCTGCCGAGCCGGATGAAATCGTCGAAGGTCAGGGGATGCTTTGTCTGCGCAAACGAACAAGCGACGAGTGCCACGATGAAGCAGAAGATGCTCATGCGTTTCATGGAATACCTCCAGCGATCAGGTGACGAGAGAGTGATAAAGGTCGGCGAGCTTTGCGAACCGAGGACTGTCACGGCATATGCGACCCTGTCGCGTCATACCCAACCACGCAACTTACAGGCTTCAGCCACACGCGCCACGGCAACCACCATCGCCGCGAGGCGCGGATGAACCTTTTTTTCCTTGATCGCTTCTTGCACAGTGTGATATGCTTTGGATATTTTCTCATCCAGCCGCTTGTGAACCACCTCTTCATCCCAGAAATACGAGTACTTGTCCTGCACCATTTCAAAGTACGAAACAGTGACACCTCCTGCGCTGGCGAGAATGTCCGGGATGACGTGAAGTCCTTTCTTGTGCAGCATGAGGTCTGCGTCCGGCGTGGTGGGTCCATTCGCGAGTTCGCAAATGACGCGCGCCCTGATCGAGGACACATTGTTCTGGTTTATAGAATTCTCCAACGCTGACGGGTAGAGAACCTGCACGTCCAGCTCGAGCACGGAATCTCTCGCGATGGATTTGGCGCCAGGGAATCCGACCACCGAGCCCGTCTTGAGCTTGTGCATCACGAGATCTTTTGGATTGAGGCCATCAGGATTGCAGATGCCTCCGCGCGAATCGCACACAGCAATGAGCTTCCCTCCTCCCAACAATTCCTCGTGCAGCAACGCCGCGCGCTGACCAGCGTTTCCGAATCCCTGGATGGCGAACGATCCGTGAGGATCCACGCCAAGCACCTTGCATGCTTCGCGGACACAGATCACACCACCCCGTGCTGTCGCGTCACGACGACCCTCTGTGCCTCCGATCTGCATCGGTTTGTCCGTCAGAACGCCGGGCTGATGGACGTTAAGAATCGTCTCGTACTCATCCATCATCCAGGCCATCGTCTGCGGGTTCGTGTACACATCCGGGGCCGGAATGTCTTTGTCCACACCGATGTACTGCGCGACAGCACGCACGTAGGCCCGGGAAATGTTCTCGAGCTCACGGTCGGACATGTTCCTCGGATCGCACACTACGCCCCCTTTGCCACCGCCAAGCGGCAAATCGACCACGGCAGTTTTCCATGTCATCCATCCCGCCAGCGCGCGAATCGTATCGACCGTTTCATCCGGATGGAATCTGATGCCTCCCTTGGCGGGACCGCGCGCATAGTTGTACTGGATCCGATACCCGTGGAACATCTTCACTTCTCCACTGTCCATCTTGACAGGCATCGTGAATTTGAACTCACGCTGCGGCCACAACAAGAGTTCGCACGTCGCTCTATCAAGATTCAGAATCTTGGCAGCTTCGAGCACCTGTTGCTGCTCAACTTCGAACGAATTGTACGAGTTCATTTCTTCACATCCTTTGGTTTAGATGAATCGTCCTGCCTTCCCTCTTGAGAGTCATCGAGTGCGTCGAGGACTATCCGATACCAGCACTTTTTGCACATCAGAGCTCGATCGACGCTGAGAAGAACTTGTTGCCACGGGCTGAGTTGCGCGCCGCAGTGAGGGCAGGCATCAAGTGTTTTGGGCCCTGTCAGGCCACCGCTCTTACTCATGGTCCACCTCTGGCTTCAATATCACACCTTTGTTCTGGTGACCGTTGATTTTGATGATGAGAGGCTTGTCAAACCGAATGAGCTTCGTGTAGATCAATTGGTGAAACGCCCTCTGGCTCAGGAGCCAATCCCAGTCAAGAAAGCCCTGATTGTTGTGCGGATTCACAGTGAAATAGCCGATCATGAAGGAGGTTATGTTTTGGAAGAAATGCGAGCCCTGCGAGGGGGTCACAGACATTTCCTTGAATCCCGTCTCGACGATAGCCCGGGCACCTGCAATTTGCTCCCACGTCACCGGAATGCCGAGCCATGGATCGAAACTGCCCCAACGCCCAACTCCGATGAGGAGGTAGGGCCGTTGCTCGACCATGAGTTGGCTATTGATCATGCTCACCTCTTTAGCCACCTCGCGGCTGCGGGACCGATCGAACAGATGGTAGTCGACGACAACAACATCCCGGATGTCTTCGATGAGGCCATTGCCGAGAACCTGATTGCTCTGACAGATGAGTTGTGCCGGATTGAACTCTTCCACGTTGAGCTCTTCCGGCTCGCGATGAACGACCAGAGGCCTCATCTGCAGCAGGGCAAATTCTCTTGAGCCCTGCGTTCTTGCTGACAGCGTGACAGCGAATTCAATCTCGACGGGCGTACCCATTCCCCAAGTCCCCATATCGAGCAGCAATTCCAGGATTTCGGGAAGCGGGAAGAGCCGATGGCGGAGGACCGGCCCGAATGTTACGACACGCGGTCCTGTTCTTCCAAGTCCGTCGGTAATGACTTCGCTTTCCGGGGAATACGTCGAGCCAACATAGCCGAGAGTGCCATCCTTCTCGGCGACGTCCAGTCCGAATTGCTTCACCAGGACATCGTGCGTCTCGACGACAAAATCCGACCGCGCATCCATCTGAAGTGCGAAGAATTCCCGCTGTGAGTTGTTCAGTGACTCTTCCACCGAATAGAATTGAATGATATCGTTCGGATACTTTGGACAGAAGCGTACGGTGTTGCCACCGTCGACCACCGTTTTCCCGAGTCCCAAGGCAGCCGAGACCACACCGTCGGAGGATCGCTGGGGAGGCAACGGGTAGAAATTGTAGGACTTTGCCACTCCCGCGATGTCCGGATAGAACCGATTCTCGTGATGGGCTCCGGCAAGACGCTGGATGATCACTGCCATTTTCTCCTCTTCCAGGCGATACGACGTGATCTTGATATAGTCCTTGGCACTCTGATAAAATGTCGATGCATAGACACGCTTGATCGCGTTGATGAGGTCGTTCAGCCGGATCAGAGGATTCTGATTGTTGTTCGGGATCATGTACGTCTCGTACACTCCCGCGAAGGGATGGTACTGAGAATCTTCGAGTAGGCTTGAGGATCGGACAGCGAGCGGTGTACGAATAACATCAAGAAACGCGGCAAGTTCACCGAGCACCGCCTCCGGAAACCCGCTCGCTTCGAGAAACCGACGCGTGATCTCCTTGTCATCGGTGCAGTGAATGGCAAATTGACGGAGGTCGTTGTCATCCAGGAATTCGTCGAAAACGTCTGTTCCCAGCACAACGGCAGCTGGAACGTGAATCTGAACATCGTCGAACCTGTCCCCCACCTTGTAGTCATTGATCAATGTATTGACGAATCCCAAACCGCGCGCTTTTCCGCCCAGAGATCCTCCGCCAATCCTGGCGAAACTCGACTCAGGATCGAAGGCTTCCTTGAGAAAATCAGCAATGATGCCTCTTTGCCGGATATTTCGGTAGTGATGGAGGGACCTGATGAGATCCTTTCGCAGATCTTCCACCGTCAGATAATCTGAGACACGCCGAGGTCTCAACTGATGTGCGAGCCAGAATTCTGTCCTTGCCTTGAGCCAATTGGAGAAGTGATTCCGTTCAGCATGGAATCGAACGCTCTCCTCCGGAACAATGGCCAGTTGCTCCTCCAGGCTCTTCAGGTCGTTTGCCCGACCAACTTCTACACCGGCAGGTGTCCGAAAAACGAAATCCCCGAAGCTGAAATACTGAATCATGAACTTTCGCAACTCGTTCAGCAACACGGGTGAGTCCTTCACCACGAACGAGCTGCCGGTGGCATGGGCCGATTCTTCATTCTCCGGCCTATGAGAAAGAAGTAGGATCGGCACGTCAGGCTGGTGTTCCTTCACCATGCGCGCAAATTCAAGGCCGGCACAAGGGTCTTGGACGCCGTTTCGCGGAAAATCAATGTCGGAGATGATCCCCAGCATGTATTCGCTGTACCGCTCGTAATAGTCCCATGCTTCCTCGAAGGTTGAGCAGAGGAGGATCTTGGGACGAGCCCGCATGCGAAGAAACTTGTGCGTCAGGTTGATTCCTTCCGAAATCAATGCCTGCGATTGCTTGAGGATCTCGGTGTAGATACTGGGGAGGAACGAAGAGTAGTACTTAACGCTGTCCTCGATGACGATCATCGTCTGAACACCGACCATGCGCGTGTCGTGTTCGACATTGATCTTGTCCTCGAGCGATTTAATGATGGCGATGATAATGCGGAAATCGCCCTGCCAGATGAATACCTTCTCAAAGACAGACGTGTCGTGGTTCATGAGGAGGTATTTCAATTCGCGATTGTCGTGCGTCAACAGAACAATCGGGATGTTTATGCCGGCCTCCTTCACCATGCGGGCGAAGTCAATCGCATGCATGTCATCGATGTGGAGCGTCGTGATGATCAAATCAAAGCGCCGCTCCTCCTTCGCGAGTGTTATGGCTTCTTGGCCGCTCGAGACGCGTGTCAGCTCCGGAGAATGACTGAGATTGAACCCCTGGTATTCGTTGCGGATAAGTTCGTAGAGCCGTCCGTCCTCTTCGAAGAGATAGAGGTCATACAGGCTCGACACCAGAAGGACATCACGGATTCTGAGGCGCATCAGATTCTGGAAGCCCTGGAACCTGTCGCCGTAACCGTGCTCGACCCAGAGTGCGTCGGAGGTGGTTCTTATTTCATCGAAATCGTTCTTCAATCGGACTCCATACGGTATCCTGTACAGAAATCTCCGGAGAGACAGAGAACCGTCCGTCTCTCCGATTGTCTGAGTCTTTCACTGGGCAGAGAGTCTTACACGACCCCCTGGTCCATCATGGCATCAGCGACCTTGAGGAAGCCGCCGATATTGGCGCCGTTGACATAGTTGCCCGGCGTCCCGAATCGCTGAGCTGTCTCAATACAGGTTGCGTGGATGCTGTGCATGATCATCCGCAAGCGATTGTCGACTTCTTCCCTCGTCCATCCCAACCGCATGCTATTCTGGGACATTTCCAATCCGGACGTTGCAACTCCTCCGGCATTGGCTGCCTTTCCCGGACCATAGAGAATCTTTGCATCGAGGAAGGACTTCACGCCATCGATCGTCGTTGGCATGTTCGCACCTTCGCTGACGACATAAACGCCATTCTTGATGAGATTCCGGGCATCCTCGCCATTGATCTCATTCTGCGTCGCACTGGGAAATGCACAATCCGCCTTGTGATTCCAGAGTGGATTGTATTCCATTTTCGCATCGAGCGGAGTGTAAACAGCGCTTTTGTACTTGTCAACGTATTCCTGAATGCGTCCCCGGCGAACGTTCTTCAACTCCATAACGAAAGCGAGCTTGTCTTTATCGATGCCCGCCTCATCATAAATGTAGCCATTGGAATCGGACAATGTAACCGCCTTGCCACCCAGCTGATTGATTTTTTCGACGGTATATTGGGCAACATTTCCGCTGCCGGACACGAGGCACACTTTGCCCTCCAACGTCTTTCCCCGCGTCGAGAGCATCTCGGCGGCAAAATACGTGGCGCCGTATCCTGTCGCTTCCGGACGAATCAACGAACCGCCCCAGTTGAGGCCTTTGCCGGTGAGCACTCCCGTGAACTCGTTCCGCAGCTTCTTATACTGTCCGAACAAATATCCAATCTCTCTGCCGCCAACACCAATGTCGCCGGCAGGAACATCGGTGTCCGGACCGACATGACGGAACAGCTCGCTCATGAAGGCCTGGCAAAAACGCATGATTTTCAAGTCGCTCTTTCCTTTTGGATCGAAATCAGAGCCACCCTTACCACCGCCCATAGGAAGCGTCGTCAGACTATTTTTGAACACTTGCTCAAAGGCAAGGAACTTCAAGATGCCCAACGTGACCGATGGGTGGAACCGAAGTCCGCCCTTGTACGGACCGATAGCACTGTTCATCTGGATTCTATAGCCGCGGTTGATCTGCACATCTCCCTGATCGTCAACCCACGCTACACGGAAAGTCACGACACGCTCAGGCTCAATAATCCGTTCAAGAATCTTCGCAGTTCGGTATTCCGGGTGTCTCTCGAAGACAAGCGCGAGTGATTCTACTACCTCCTGGACGGCCTGGTGGAATTCCGGTTGGGCAGGATTCTTCGCTTTCACTTCAGCCATCAAATCCTTTACGTAATCTGACATAACAACCTCCTGAGGTGCATGTGGATTGATCGTTCATCCTGCTACTCAACTCTAAGAAAGCGAGTTGCTAGGACATGGCAAAGAGAACGTATGAATTGTGATATGTACTCTGGTTATTCCTCCCGGAACCTTCCTTTGATTTGACTTCATTGCCCTTTTTGAGGTTTGAAGATAATCCCCCTGTTCTTGTGGCCGTTGATTCTGACCGTGAACGGGTCTTCAAGATGAATATGGCGAATAAAAGCCATTTCTTCGGCGGCGACCTGCTTCGAAAGCCAATCCCAGTCTATGAATCCCACATCTTCAAATGCATTGACCGTGAAATACCCTATTCGGAACGATGTGATGTTCTGGAAGAAGTGAGAACCCTGTGAAGGCGTCACATTCAAATCCTTGAATCCAGATTCGACAATGACCGACGCTCCGGAAATCTGGTCCCAGGTGACCGGGATGCCCAGCCACGGATCGAGGCTTCCCCACCGCCCCACACCGATGAGGACGTATGGTCTCTTCTGAGCGAGGAGCTTCGCGTTGATGAGGCTGAGCTCGGCAGCCACATCGTGGCTCTTGGACCGGTCGAACCGCTCAATATCAACAACGACAATGTCATGCAATCCGCGAATTGCCCCGTTACCCAGTACCTGTCGGCTTTGACAAATCACGTCCTCTTGTGCCACATTGTCCACGTCGAGTTCTTCGGCTTCGAGGCTGAGAACCAGGGGACGAATCTGAAGAAGCGCGAACTCCTTCGGTTTACCGGCGTCCACATTCATGTCCGCGGCGAATTCGACTTCGACGTGTGTACCCATTCCCCATGTACCCATTTCCAGTATGAGCTGGAGGATTTCTGCCAGGGGAAAGATCTTGTGCTTGAGAATCGGAGCGAAGGTAACCACGCGCTTTCCGCTTCTCGAAACGCCATCGTACACAGAGTCGTTCTCGGGTGAATAGGTTGAACCAACGTAGAAGAGGGTCTCATCCTCTTCCGCCTTACTCAGGTCATATCGCTTGACAAAAACGTCTGGCGTTTCGTCCTGCCGATGATCGAAACCACCGTTCAGGTCCAGGGCAAGGAATTCTTGTTGAGCATTGCGGATGGTCTCCGTCGTCGAAAAGAACTGCAGAAGATGACGAGGGTACTTCGGGCAGAACCGCACTGAGTTTCCCCCGTCAACAACCATTTTGCCGAGACCCAGAGCAACGTGAACGATGCCATCAGCGGAGTCCTGCGGCGGAACAGGATAGAAATTGTATGACCTCGCAACTCCTGCAAAGGCAGGGTAGAATCGCTCTCCATGCCGCGAGCCGACCATGCGCTGGATAATCACCGCCATTTTCTCTTCCTGAAGCTGATAGGCGGTTGCTTTCATGTAGTCTTTGGCTCTTCGGGAAAACGTCGAGGCATAGACGAGCCTGATGCTTTGAAGGAGTTCACGCAAACGAACGGCAGGATCAGGGTTATTGTTCGGGATCATGAATGTCTGATAGACCCCGGCAAAAGGCTGGTACTGGGAGTCTTCGAGAAGACTTGAGGAGCGCACTGCAAGCGGCTCCCGATTGATATCCAGGAATTCCGTGAGCTTCTGGACAATATCTTCCGGAAAAAATGCAGCCTCGCCAAACCTACGGTTAAGCTCAACATCATCAATTGTTCCCAACGCGAACAGTTCAAGATCATTCCTTGCAAGAAACCGGTCGAAGACATCGGTCGCTATGACAACCGCCGAAGGCACAGAAATTTCGACCTGTTCGAACTTCTGATCGATATGATAGTTCGTTATCAGGGTGTTTAGGAATCCAAGGCCGCGGGCCTTCCCCCCCAATGACCCCAGTCCAATTCTGGCAAAGCTATTCTTTGTGTCAAATGTTTCCTTATTGAACTCTGTGATTACTCCCCGCTGCTGGATTTCGCGGTAGAGCCTCAATGAATGAATGAGCTCATTGCGAAGATCTCCGACGGATGCGAAATCAGTGATCTTGTGAGGCCTGAGGCGATGAGCCAGCCAAAACTCCGTCCTCGCCTTCAGCCAGTTGGAAAAGTGATTCCTCTCGGCATGGAAGCGAATGCTCTCATCAGGAACAACCTGCAACTGCTCTTCAAGTGTCTTGAGACTGTGGGCGCGTCCGACTTCGCTCCCATCGCTCATGCGGAACACAAAGTCGTCAAAGCCGAAATTGTTGAGCATGAATTCCCGCAACTCATGCAACAGCCTTGGTGAGCCCTTCTGAAGGAATGACGCCCCTATCTCACGCGCTTTCTCCGCGAACGACGGGTTGCTTGACTGCAGCAGGATGGGGATGTCTTCGTGCTGGCTGCGGACCATTTTGGCAAAGAGGATTCCTGCTTCCGGATCTTTCAAACCACCGCGCTTGAAGTTGATGTCGGAAATGATGCCAAGGATATATTCCTGATACTTCTCGTAGTAACCCCACGCTTCTTCAAACGTGGTGCAAAGCAGGATCTTTGGCCGCGCCCTCATCCTCAAGAACTTATGAGTCAGATTGACCCCCTCCGAGAGCAACCGCTTCGACTGGTTCAGGATCTCCATATAGATGATCGGGAGGTACGAGGAATAGAAACTCACATTGTCTTCAACCAGAATGATCGATTGGACACCTACGGCATGGGTGTCGTTCTCGACATTCATCTTGTCTTCGACGTACTTGATAATTCCGAGAAGAAGACGATAGTCGCCCTGCCAGATAAAGATCCTGTCAAAGATGGAGGTATCATAGTTAGCGACGAGTTCCTTCCGTTCGCGATTGTCATATGCCAGGAGAATAATCGGAGCCGAGACACCGGCTTCCCGCGCCATCTTCGCAAACTTGATGACATTCATATCCTCGATGTGAAGCGTCGCGATGATAAGGTCAAAGCGCTGCTCATTGACGGCGAGGTCGACCGCCTCAAGGCCGCTGGTGACGTGAGTGATGTCGGGGGTTTGACTGAGGTTGAGGGCCTGGAATTCCTGGCGAATCAGCTCGTAAAGCCTTCCGTCTTCTTCGAAGAGATACTGGTCGTACAGACTGGAGACAAGCAGGATATCCCGAATCTTGAACCGCATCAGTTTTTGGAAGGATTTGACGCGGGTGTCAAGGAAATCCAAACCCGGTATCTGGTCGATTTTCGTCATATCGGATGCTGCGAACAAATCGGAACCAACTGCGATTCTCCGTAGGATTGATAGAATGGAGAACTCAATGAAAAAGGCGCAACTCCGCTCAGGGTAAGCATCACATACTCACCGCTGAAGAACAACCTAAGAGGGTTACGCCTTTTCCCTGCACACATATTCTTATGTCGGAAGACTCGTCTACGCTACGTCTTCTGGCATTCGTTGCCGAATCAATGCATTCAGATCACACCAGGCCCTGATCGAGCATCGCGTTGGCGACTTTCAGGAAGCCGGCGATATTCGCACCAACTACATAATTCCCTGGGACTCCGAACCGATCAGCGGTCTCAACGCATGCATGATGGATGTTTTGCATGATCTCATGAAGACGACGATCGACCTCTTCCTTGGACCAGGGGAGACGCATGCTGTTCTGAGACATTTCGAGACCAGATGTGGCGACACCACCCGCGTTCGAGGCCTTGCCCGGCGAATAGAGAATTCCCGCATCCTGGAACACCTTGACCCCGTCCAAGGTCGTCGGCATGTTCGCTCCCTCACAGACGCACTGGCAGCCGTTGCTGAGGAGCGCTTTCGCATCGTTCGCATCAAGTTCATTCTGCGTCGCGCACGGGAGCGCGACATCCACCTTGACACCCCAAGGCCGCCTACCAGCATGGAACTCAACCTTGAACTTATCTGCGTAGTCCTTGATCCGGTCGTTGGCACTAGCGCGGAGCTCGAGCATGTAATCGATCTTCTCTCCCTCGATCCCATCCTTGTCGTAGATGAAGCCGTCCGGACCGGAAAGTGTAACGACCTTCCCTCCCAACTGGTTCACTTTTGAAACGGCGCCCCATGCGACATTGCCAAATCCCGAGACCGCCACAGTCTTGCCAGCAACGGACTGACCTTTGGTTTTGAGCATCTCTTCGGTGAAGTACACAACACCATATCCCGTCGCTTCCGGTCGGATCAACGATCCACCCCAGTTTATTCCTTTGCCGGTAAGGACGCCGGTGAATTCCCTCGTCAGCCGTTTGTATTGGCCAAACAGATAACCGATTTCCCTTCCGCCAACGCCGATGTCGCCGGCCGGCACGTCCGTGTCGGGCCCGATGTGGCGGAACAGTTCTGTCATGAAACTCTGACAGAATCTCATGACTTCGTGGTCGCTCTTCCCCTTTGGATCAAAATCGGATCCGCCTTTTCCTCCTCCCATCGGGAGCGACGTCAAGCTGTTCTTAAACACCTGTTCGAAACCGAGGAACTTCAAAATTCCCAGATTCACGGAGGGGTGGAAACGAAGTCCGCCCTTGTACGGCCCGATGGCGCTGTTGAACTGGATTCTGAAACCGCGATTCACATGGATCTCACCCTGGTCGTCCAGCCACGGGACGCGAAACATAACGACCCTCTCCGGTTCGATCATCCGTTCGAGAATCTTTGCAGATTTGTACTCAGGATGTTTCTGGAGCACGATTTCCAATGACTCGAAAACCTCTTGCACTGCTTGATGGAATTCTGGCTCGGCAGGATTCTTGGCCTTGACTTGAGCCAGGACTTGTTGCGTATATTCAGACATATGTCCCTCATGCTTTCCACGGTGAATGGCTCGAATGCCTGGTCCAGGCCGGTCACTTCTTGCTTACAGGCGGGTCACGGTGCGCAACCCTAGCCCCGTGGGCTGACCTCACCAGAACTCAGGCGTTTTGTGCCTCTGAATATAAATGGTTTTCCCCGTGCGAGCAATAACAAAGGGCCTTCCGAAGCACAAGTTCGTGCCCGTAAAACATACACAAAATTGAATAATCCTGCAGACGCCGCGTTCCGCGCGGAGCGCTCTTCAGCAAACTATCAACGACCGTGCGAACGGGCCACTATGATCGTTCCCGAAGATGGAAAAACAGGAGAAAAGGGTTGGGGGAAAAGAGGTGTGAGGGCTGCGTCCGATCCGCCGATCTATTTCAGCAGGACAATCTTTTTCGACGCTGTGAAGTGTTTCTTTGAGCCAACAGACTCAGCAAACAATTGGACAAAATAGACGCCGCTCGGTTCATTCGTGCTCGTCCAGCGAACATCGTGAAATCCCTCCGCCTGCTCGGCATTCGAGAGTTCCAGAATCTCAACACCGAGGATATTCCGCACGAGAATCCGGACCGCGGATCGCTCAGACAGACCGTACCTGATGATCGCCGAGTGGTTGAATGGATTTGGATGCACACCGACAAGCACTGGCCCGGCGGGGACAGCTGCGTTGAATGATTCGACCGGGCTCACCTGCAACGAAGTGACGACGAACGCATCGCGCAACTCAGCGTGCCCGCCCCCCGGTCCTGCGTTCGTGACCGTGACGGCCCTTGGTCCTGCCCGCGCGAGGCGGAGTACTGCAATTCTGGCCTCGATCGTCTTCGAGCTCATGACAGACAGAGATTCGACTTCAACCCCATCCCCGAAAGAGATCGTCGTTACTCCCAGATGAAAACGAGCGCCTGTGAGAATGACCTTCAACGCCTCACCTGACGCGCCGCTCGCCGGAGCAACCGATTCCAGGAGAGGAGGAGGATTCTCGACTGCGAATGCGTTTTGGAGCTTTGCTGTCCCGCCACCTGGACCCGGGGTCGATACGCAGACATCGCGACTTCCGGGCCGCGCATCCGACGGAATGAATAGTGATGCCTCGATGAGTGAGAGGTTTGCTGTCTTGGCTGATTCGATAATGATTTCTGAATCGAGAAGGACGCGTGTTATTCCATCATAGAAATTCGATCCATGAATCGCGATATTCACTCGTTCACCTCTCCAGGCGATGGCCGGCTCCACACGATCGATCGTTGGGCCGCCGTTCTCAACATTGAAGACGTGCAACATTCGAGCTGTTCCTCCGCCCGGAGGAGGGTTGGTAACAGCAAGTGTTCTCGCCCCCACGATGGCATCGGGGCTTATTCTGGCGCGTACACTCATCGACACAGGTGAGAGCACTGCAACCGAATCCACCATCACACCTGGATTCAAGCTCACGCTGGTCGCTCCTTGGACGAAGTTCGTCCCCATGATGAAGACGTCGAGCACCTGCCCTCTTCCCCCGCTTGCCGGTTTGATCGCAAGCAACGTTGGAACAGGATTCACGACGACGAACGCATTGGAGAGAACGGCCCCACCTCCACCTGGAAGATTGTTCGTCACTTTGATGCCCCTCTGGCCGAGCGCTGCATCTGAGGAGATAGAGATATTCACGAGCAGGTTTCTCCCGGAAGAATCACATGCGCAAGAGTTCTTGCAGATCCCCGGGCCAAAATCAGGCGACGTCGCATCAGCGAAAAAGCCCTCGCCGGCCAGCGTAACATCCATCGATTGACCCAAAACTCCGACTGCAGGACTGACGCTTGAAAGGACGGGCGCGGGATTCTCCACGGCCATGACCCGCGGGAGGATGCACGATTCTCCATCTGGTCCTCTGTTAGCGAGTATCAGATCACGAGGTCCTGGCGTTGCCCAGCGAGCGACTGAGACAGCCGCCTTAAGTCTGCACGAGTCGATCGTACTGACAGACTCGACGATGACACCGGAGCCGAGACTCAGGATCAGGCCTTGCTCAACAAATCCAGCTCCTCTAATGTCTATTGATGCAGACGCACCTCGGGACAGCGTCGAGGGCGATATCGCGACAACCTTCGGCGGCGGATCGGTGATAGTGAATCCACCCGCCAATGTGCTCCTCCCCCCTCCCGGTTCCTGGTTCGAGACAGTCAAAGTGCGGGCGCCCCTGGAGACGGAGAATTCTATCCTGATCCGGGCCCGAATCTCGCTTTGAGAGAAGACAATAGGCGTATCGACGACGATGCCAGGACCGCAACTGAGTGAAGTAACACCAGGGATGAAATTCGCTCCTGAGATGATAATCTCGATCGATTCCCCTCTGGCGGCTTTCGCCGGAGAGACCGAAACAATTTGGGGCGCCGGATTGACTACCGTGAAGGCTTGGGGCATCGTTGAAGATCCACCGCCGGGACCCGGATTAGTAACCGTCACATCGTGTGGACCCAGACCAGCGCCCGCACCTATAATTGCATTGACCGTAAGAAGCGTGGGATCAAGGACATACGGCGACACAACAACCTGGTCACCGAGTGACACCGTCGTCAAACCATCAACAAATCCACCTCCGTGCAACGTCACGGCAAGCGACTCCAACCTTGCTCCCGTCGTGGGTGCGATGCTCGCCAAAAGAGGTACTGGGTTTCTCGGTTTCACTATCTCAAGCGCACCAACGAGATGCGCCTTCCCTCCCGGCGTTACGAGCATGATATCTCGCGGCCCCATCGGTGCAGTTGCGTCGACAACGATGGTTGCTTCAACGCTCGTACTGTTGCGCACGATCATCGATATGACCCTCACACCTGTCCCGCTGAAGGACAGGATTGATTCACCCTGCATGAAACCCGACCCTGCGAGAAGCAGGTCGATGCTGCTCCCCTGCTCTGCGAGACCTGGACTGACACTTGCGATTTGTGGAATAGGATAAGGCTCAGCGAGCGTGAAGAACGAATACGAGCAATCTCCTGAGAAGGATACTCTGTGGGCTACTGTGTCGACATTTCCGCCCCGTCTGGCCCAAGTGCGGCCGCTATCTGCCGATGCGTAAAATTGCAGATTGGCTTCCTTCGCACTATTCAGTTCCGAGGGAGCGTACTGAAATGACAGGTTTGCCTCCCGAAGAGGCGATCCCGAGCAGAGTGTGAAAAACCTCCGAATCGGAAAAGCACCAGCAAGGATCACCGCACTATCTGTCCGACGAGTGACAGAAACATCCTGCCCGAAGGGCGAAACCGGTTGGATCTCGATGCCGATGTTTCCAAACATCTCTTTCTTACCATCGTTCACCCGGCGTGTCGCAACCACGGTTCCGTAAACAGGGGTCGAGCCAGTCTCTTCGAGAGCGGCACCGGAACCGAGTCTCAGAGAGTATACCCCCGTCCTCAATGAACCAAGCCGGACAATCAATCGACCGTTGACCGTGGTCAAGCCTGTCAGACTGACACCTTCAGGATTATCGATGATGAGATCAGAGCAGGACAGAGGAGGAATATCCTGCCGCGATGACCCGCGATAGGCAATCGAACTTCCTGGCTCAAAGCTAGCTACTCCTCGCACCGTGAGCGGATTGCCACTTCCCGTTAATGTCAAGTTCCCGGAGACGCGCACCGTGCACCCCGATTCAACGATCAGTGTATTCCACACTCCGGTCCCTGAGATCCACCTTTCGACACGCCCCGAATCAAACTTCACCGCGACCAGTATCGATCCGTTATTGGTGAAGAGGCGATTGCTGTCCGCGACGAGTACGCTCGAGCCGGAATCAGTTCCATTGATTATTCCCGAGAGGTTGATGTCGCGTCTCAAAATCAAGTTCTTCTGCGATCCGATTTCTATAGTAGTCCCGGCGGGGATGACGATAGCCTGAAATGCCACAGCACCGTTGGCCAGGACAATCTCCGCTGGCGCATCGATCGTTTGAGTACTCAAACCGCTGAGTTCCACGGCCCGGTTGGGGGGCGTGGTGAATGTCACCTCACTGGCGATATCTCCCTTGAAGACGAGATTCCCCTGCGATGGTCCCGTCGTTGCGAGAGTATAACTGCCTCCGGAGCTGAGTGTGAATGGCCCCGCAAACGTGTGTACTCCCAGGTTCCCATTTCCGCTTCCCGTCCATTCTCCCGATATCGTTGTGGCTCCCTGGATTGTGATACTCCCAGAGAACCCTCCGGTGTTCCATCTGACTCCTGCTCCAATCGTGAGATCTCCGGAAATCGTCAGCGCACTGGAGCCAGCGGCAGATAGCGTGAATGCCCCTCCGAGACTTTCAAGAGAGAGATGGCCGTATGTTCTGCCTGAGAAGGTCGAGGCCGGGACCAGCGAGGGCCCGCCGCGGTAGATGAAGGTGCTCAGTCGCGAGAGGATCGATTTAGACAGTGGCGTCGCAATTCCCGCGCTCGTGTTATGAATGAAGACTCCGCCGTCATTCACAGCCCAGCGCGCGCTTCCAACAATCGTCCAGGTTGCGCCCTGATTGAGCCAGGTCCCGTCAATCGTCAGGTCAATCCCCGGGCCATCTGTGAGTGTGTGGCTGACTCCGGCGGCAACCACAACCTGGGCACCGCTCTCCACTATCACCTGATCGTATACGAGGGAAGAAGAAATCGTGACGGTGTGTCCGGCTCTTACAGTGATGACTCCAGATCCAGAATCAGGACTTGCGCTCGCGGGTATCCACGCCGTGCCGTCGTATCGTTCCCAGGTCGAAGGAGAGCTCCAGGAGCCCGAGGTTGCCGAACGAACGTCGCCGCGAACCGGAACGTATTCCGACCCGCCGGCAAGAACTTTGCTGCTCACCATCAAGATCAGAACCGGGAGAAACCCCAGAGAAGTTGCGCTCAGAAGAGATCGCATCGTGGCGGCTCGAACGTGACTGAGGAAGACCCGGAGTCTCGCTATTCAGCGACAAGACTCGGAAGCGGAGGAGAGCTACTCGGAATGCGGCGACCAGGAACAGTCTGGGAAAAGCATGGGTGATTCAATGCAGAAGTTGAAAAATGCGGGAGCGGCTTAGTGTTTCCCTCCGCGGGCGGAATTCAGCTGAGGAATCCTGAAGCGAAGATACGAACGGCAGTGCCCGGGAGCAAATGAAAACGATTGGCGATGAGAAGCACGGCAAGAGTGTGAAAAAGCAAAAAAGGGTGGCCGAAATTTCCGGCCACCCTTTTTTAGATCATCAGAGTATCGTCGCGGCATCACATCCGCGGTTCTCTTCATCCTACTTCACCAGCACAACCTTCCGCGAAGCGAGGAAGCGCTTCGTAGATTCAATCGACTCTGCCTGGATTCTTATCAGATAAACGCCGCTTGGCAGATAGTCTGCGTGCCACGCCAGCTCATAGGTACCCTTCGAACGCTCGCCATTGACTAGTTGAGCCACGACGTTCCCCAGCATGTTGTGCACTACCAGCTCCACCCTGCTATCTTCGGGAATCCCATATCTGATTCTTGTCGAAGGATTGAAGGGATTCGGGTATGCCTCTTGCAGCACATACTGGTCTGGTATCACACCAAGGTTTCCTTCAAGGCCCGTGGGCAGGGCCGAGCTTACGGTAAATCCGGTCGGTAGCGTCGCTGTTCCACCGCCGGGCACAGGGTTCGTCACGCTCACTACTCTTGTACCCAACGAGGCAGCAGAGGAGATGGAGATGCTCACCAGCAACTCCGTCGGGCTCTTGACCGAAGTGTTGGTTACTGTGACGTCAGCACCGAAACTCGCTGTCACTCCCGTGACGAAATCCGTCCCGGTCACCGTCACATTCACGAGGCTCCCGCGTCCCGCACTCGTGGGGGCGACCGATGTCAGCGTCGGCACCGGGTTGTTAACGGTGAAGCCGCCGCTCAATGTCGCGGAACCTCCTCCCGGAGGAGCGTTTGTGACTGTGACATCTTTTGCACCGGCTGATGCAGTCCCAAGTGCAACGTTTGCCTGAAGCGAGGCAGGACTGTTCACCACCAGACCGGAGACGGTGATGTCCGCTCCAAGGCTGAGCGACGTTACACCGGAGATGAATTGTGTGCCAGTGACTGTAACACCAAACGAACTCCCCCGAAGAGCGCTTGTCGGCGTAATGCTCGCGACTGTCGGAACCGGATTCGTGACCGAGAATCCGTTCGTGAGCGAACCTGTTCCACCGCCGGGTGCTAGATTTGTGGCGCTCACATTTCTTGCTCCGGTTGCCGCTGCAGATGTCACGGCGATCGTAGCCGTAAGTTGCGTCGTACTCACAACGGCCACCGAGGTGACATCGATATTCGGGCCAAAGCTCACGGACGTTGCGCCAGAGAAGAATCCCGTCCCCGTAACGGTGACCGTCAGGTTCTGTGTCCTGAATCCAGTCGCAGGGGATACACTAGCAACCGTTGGCAGAGGATTGCCAACGAGATAGCCACCGGTCAATGTTGCGGTCCCCCCTCCTGGAGGGGGATTCGTTACGGCAACATCTCGGGCTCCCAGAGTTGTTCCAGCAGGGATCGACAGGTTTGCCGTCATTTGCGTCGGGCTGGTGACGGTCGTCGAGTTCACGGTGACGCCGGCTCCAAAGTCAACCGTGGTTGAGCCGGCCGAGAAATTGGTCCCTGTGATAGTCACCGTAGCATTTTCCCCGCGAGCGCCGGATGCGGGCGAGACGCTTGCGATAGTCGGAGCAAGATTCTGAACGTTGAACACAAACGAGAGTGTGGCTTTGCCGCCGCCGGGGGCAGCATTGATAACGCTGACACTCCTTGCAGCTGCAATCGTGTTTGGATCGATAGCGATGGATGCCGTGAGTGTTGTAGGCGAGTTCACAGTCACAGAGCTCACAACAATCCCCAGTCCAAAATCAGCGCTCGTGACACCCTGTATGAAATTCGTGCCGACGATCGCAACGCTCATCGTTTGCCCCTTGCCGCCGACGTTCGGGCTCACGCTGCTTATCGTTGGGACAGGATTGCCAACTGTCAAAGCACCTGCGAGTGTAGCTGATCCCCCTCCGGGCACCCCATTCGTCACTGTGACGCTGCGTGTACCCACAACTGCCGCCGCTGCAATCTTCACATTCGCAGTCAGGTGAGTCCCAGTGGTGTCAATCGTAGTGGAGTTCACAGTGATCCCGGCGCCGAAGTCTGCCGTTGTGGCTCCGGTGAAGAAGTCGGTTCCGGTCAGGACGATATCCAGCGTCTGATCAATTGTTGCAGTCGCTGGGGCGATACTCGCGAGTGTAGGCACAGGATTCTGGACGCTGAAGGCGCCGGGGAGCGTTGCTGGGCCTCCTCCAGGAGCGGCATTCGTTACTGTCAGGTCACGAGCACCGAGCGCAACGCTTCGGCCGATTGCGAGGGTAGCAGTCATCTGCGTCGGGCTGACCACTGCAACCGGGGATGCCGTGATCCCCGCACCGAGGCTGGGAGATGTTACACCTATGATGAAATCCGTCCCCGTGATCGTCACTGGCACACTCTTGCCGCGCGCACCTGAAACCGGCGAGATTGCACTCACACCTGGAACAGGGTTACTGACAGTGAAACCGCTCGAGAGCGTTGCCGATCCTCCACCAGGTGCAGCGTTTGTCACCGAAACGTTTCTCGCTCCTGTCGATGCTGCGTAGGAAACCAGAGCGCGTGCCCTGATCTGTGTTGTGCTGAGCACAACGACAGAGTCCAGCGTGATCTCGCTGCCAAAATCAAGGGAGGTTGCGCCGGTGTAGAAACCATTCCCCGTGACGGTCACCGTTGTATATTTCCCTCTGACACCAGACGATGGCGAGACGCTGGAGATTTGTGGTACAGGATTAACAACTGTAAATGCCGCAGACAACGACGTGCTTCCGCCGCCCGGTGTTGGGTTGTTCACAGACACGGTGCGTGTACCGAGACTCGCACCTGCCGTGATTGTGATGCCGACGGTCAACGTCGTGCTTGATCCGCTCACATCGTTCACGGTAATCCCGTCACCTAAGGAGACAGTGCTCTGCGAGCCCATGAATCCTGTGCCATAGAGGAAGACATTCATGTCCCCGCCACGACTCCCGCTTGTTGGTGAGATGCTCGTCAGCACAGGCGTCGGGTAATTGACCTGGAATGCACTGGTCAGCGTCGCGGTCCCTCCGGCAGTGGTCACTGACACGCTGTGCGCACCGACTGCAGCGGAGGTCGAAATCGACACATAGGCAATCACCTGTGTTGCGGATGTAAACTTCACTGAATCAACCGTAACGTCTCCCGTTCCGCTGAAGGCCACCGTTGTTCCGCCGTTCACGAAGTTAGATCCGGTGAGCGTCACAGCAAGCTTCGTCCCCTGCTCACCGGCCGTTGGCGAGATGCTCGTGAGCGTGGGAGGTGTAGATGAGCCAGTCACCTGAAATGCGTTCAGAAGCTTAGCAGTATCCACCCCAGTGATGACAGAAACATCGCGCATGCCGAGGGGAGCACCGGCTGCAATTGTTATGTTTGCGACGCCCTGCATCGCCAACGGGAATGAGACTGAGTTGATGGTGATTCCAGTGCCGCTGTAGGTCACAGTC
>Ga0315274_10002221_pt1 | contig 29453 bp, 32 predicted proteins | sample YL17G02_20_MG_FD_203700 | JGI IMG/M metagenome (GOLD analysis project Ga0315274, IMG submission 203700) | Sediment microbial communities from Yellowstone Lake, YNP, Wyoming, USA - YL17G02_20 | ecosystem: Environmental > Aquatic > Freshwater > Lake > Sediment | place: USA: Wyoming | collected...
AGTCTAGAGGCCAAGGATAGCGGACTTTGGAAGCGCAGGAAGAAAGGCTTGTGCTGAACAAATCCGTTGACCCAGGTTCGAAGCGAGCAGAACAAGCAAGAAGCTCACGAAAGTCCTGGCGGGGCTACTAACCAATGCGTGACTTGGGTGGACTACATTTTCCACCCAGCTCACTTTTTCTAGTGCTATCATGCGTGTTCGCACTTTTTGCCTGGTTTTTGCCATTCATTTTTATTGTACCTGTATCATGCTTTCTAGCTGGAGGGCTTTTAAGATTTGCATCATTTCCTTCATTTTATTATCCTGATCTTGGAGGCGTTCTTGCATTATCTCTATTTCCCTGCCTTTTTCCTGGATTTGCCTTTCAAGCTCGGTCTTGCTGACATCTATATATAAGTCCTCGTCTTGTATTGTGTCCTTCATTCCGAGGAGTTCAGTGTAATAGTGGATCATTTCGCTTTTTTTCCAGCCAAAACGATATTTTAAGGCACTTTCTGACTTGTACCGCACGAGCCAATAGCAGGCACTACTGTGCCTGAAGTCATACATGCTTATACCATCTCTGACAACCTGATATGACCTGTCTTTAAAGGTTTTATTTTCTACAGAGCCTATTTTTAGAACTTTGAATCCATAATTTTTCAGGTACTGGTTCATCTTCTGATGAGTTTTCTTAAAAAGAAAGTCTTGATTGGATAGATTTTTTTTCTGGATGTATTCCTTGACTATGTCTGATGACAGGAGCAGTTTTATCCTTCTGCCGAAGGTTTTGCTGGTTTCCTGCCTGATGTTCAAGGTGTAATGTCCCTGCTTTTCATCCCATTCAAGGTCTCCTGCCTTGACATTCATTAGCTCTGTTGGAGCCCTGATGCCTGAATCAAAGAGAAACATCATCAGAACCTTGTAATAATAAGATACCTCGTTGCAGAGAAGCTTAACCTGTTCAATTGTCATGTAATTGAATTTTGGCTTTAGGTCTGTGCCGTCCAGATCAACCGTTACGTCCCTGACTTCAATTCCGTTCTTCTTCTGTGACCTTTGAAACCAGTGCCAGAAGCTCTTCAAGGTTTTAACGTAGGTTCCCACTGCTGTTAGCGGTTTATGGCCGTAATGGTCAAGTACAATCGCCCCGTCTTTCAATTTCTTGAAAAAACGGAGAAGGTCAAGCTCCCTATGCTCCAGCTCTTCAAGAGTCTTAATGCCCAGCTCACGGTGCATCAGGTGAGATAAGGTCTGCATCTTGCTCTTCAAGTTGCGAAGTCTACCACAAGACCTCCCGCCTTTCTTCGAACCAGGGTTAACATTAGCCCCGATTTCCATATCCCCCAGAAATCTCAGCAAGAGAGCCTTGTTCTCTTCAGTAGTCCCCTTGAAAGTACAGCCTCTTTCTTTCCATTGCTTGTAATATTTATCGTGCTTGTGCGGGTCAAATTTCTTCATAATCGATCACCACGGACGTAAGTGTAAAAGCGATTTATAAAGACAGTCGTAGACGAAAGGATATTTTCCAGTGGACAAAACGATTCCTGGCTGGCTGAGCAACCACTATTTGGTGGTCGAGCAAGCCTAAACTTAGCCCTCATTTGTCCCATCTTCAAAGCCATCTTCGTAGAGCTTGTTTAGGATGGTATCGACTTCTTTATTGGTTTTAGATTCTTTTACGGCTTTCCTGTATTTCTTGATGTATTCGTCGGCCATTTTTGCACCTCGACTTCAGCTCCAGATGTCTGACAAAAGCTCTTTATCTTCCTTCTTCTTCATATCCAGCTTGGAAATAGCTTCTCCCAATAGTGAATCTCCTTCTGCTGATTTAAAATCCACAAAAACAATTCCTTTCTGCGGATCAACCTTTCTAAACTGCTTTAATTTTGCATCCATTGTCCATCCTTTAACGGTGGGTAATTGTTTAACCATGCTACATCACCAAGGATCAGAAAGGCTAGCTATTTAGAAATAATAATCTCGGAAAACGTAACACAACAGATATTATGGGAAGGTTTTATAGTTAAATAAACCGATTACTTTTGCGTATTCATCCCCAAATCCCTTTTCTTTAGCATATTCGTAACTGATTATCTTGCAAGTATATTCCTCTAGTTCATCTATTTTAAGAAGCCCTGTTTTATCTGATTTATATTTTGATTTATTCCATTTTTTAGTGTAAAAATTTCTGTGAGCATACTCGTGAATAAATTCACAAATGATGAATTTCTCAGGAACTTCTTTTCTTATCAATATTAAATCAAATCCAGTAGAATAATTTGCCATTTTCTCAACATTTACTATTTTGCTTGTTTGAGCATCTAGATGTTCAAGAGAGATTCCATTTTTTCTAAGTAATAAAGTTATTTCACTTATGACATATTCACAATATTCCAATTCATCATCTGAAATTTCAAGAAGGTGCTTTGCATATTCGTCTAATCTTATCTTTTTTTTGTGCGCAGATAAATATTCTAGAATCAATTCTTCTTCTTTTCTCATAATCTTATTTATAATTAAACTTATTTAAAAAATATGCGGTCTGGTTCTAAACTGTGTGTTACCGCAAATGATACCTTTATCGTAGCCTAAGCCTTTTTCTCTCAGCGCAACCTTTCCTTATATTATGGTTAAGACAAAATTCCTAATTGTAAGGATAAGCGAAGTTCAAGAGAACAAGATCATTGAAAGAGCTAATAAAGCAGGCTTCAGTAAGAAGTCGGATTATGTCAGGTTTGCCTTATTCAAGCTAATAAAGGATTGACAAAAATGGACGAACTAGAATCATTTGAAATGCTCAGAAGCGAAAGAAGAAGCTTCTTCTGTCCAAACAAGCTCTGGAAAGAGTTGAAAAGTAAGACTGATGATTGCATTTCTGTTTCAACATTCATTAAGCAAGCGATCGTTGAGAAACTAATCAAAGAGGAGCCTGAGAAAAAAGATTATTTTGAAGCTTTGCTTTTGAATGAAAAGTTATGAAAAAGATTTTTCTAGTGTTCTGATTATTTCTTTGCTTCTTTTTCTAATTGTGACCTCAATTACTCCTGTGGCATTAGCTACACTTCTTTGTGTGAGGGTCTCTCCATTCTCTTTGGCTGCAATGTACAGTGCTGAAGCTGTTATCGTCTGAGGGTTCTTGCCAACGAATAAAGGATTTTCCCTTATTGTGCCGAGTATTTCAAGGGCTTTGCTTATTGTTTCATGTTTTAGTCCTAGTCTTGAGCCGAATCTTGGCACAAGGTCTGCTGGATCCATTGTTTTGAGCCTTAACCCTAGTTGTTTCTTTATCATTCTGTAGGTTTTCATTAGCTTCTTCTTGCTAATCTCGCTGTACATAGTGACTTCTAGAGGAGTTTTAGGCACATTGTGCATTATGCAAGCAGCGTAAACGCTACCGTACAATAGGCTTAGGTTGTTTCTGCCTATGTTTAAACCAGTTTCAATGGCTCTTTTGAAAATGACGTTAGAGTCTGTAATTACTACTTGTGGTAATCTCAGCTTTGAGGCTATCATTTCTAGGCGTTTCTTGGCTTGCTCGTAGTTCTTCTCTCGGGTGCTTAATAGCCAGATACTCTTTACTATTTTTCCGCTTTGTTGCTGGCCTCCTGCTTCTGAAAGGTATGGTTGTGCAGCTTGGTTTTTTCTGTTTTCGTTAATATAGGGTTTTTTCTCAATCTCCTTCTCTTCAAGGACTAATCCGCATATAGTACAAACTATTTCACCCTGTTCTTCAACATAGCGGGTTTCTGTGTTTCCGCAATCCGGGCATCTAGTTTCGGTACTCATATTACAGCCTCCTCAGTATTTTCTGCCACAAAATACAATAAAACAGGTATTATCTTCTCCTTCGATAACTCCTGAAGTCTCTCAGCAGCCTTAGATTCGCTAAGGCACATCTCCATAACATAGCCTACCTCGCACTCCGCGCTCTCAAAAAGGTCACGTATAGGCCTCTTTAGGTCAATTCTACGTCTTCGATCATTGTAAAACACTTTGCCTTTCACCTTTATGACCCGTTCACTGGTTATTATTGGCTTACTAGGAACTAACACTTTAGCACCCCCTTGCCTCGTTCCTAAACTGTCGTTGTACTCCTGACTTGCCAATTAGGAAACCTATCAGACTTTGATGACTGACGCCACAAAAATAAGCTCTGCTTCAGAGCTCATTTTCGCCTCAGTACAGAGAGATACAGTCCCTGACTCTTAGGCTTGTGGCTAGCAATCATGAAAAAGAAATTCCGATGCTCATAATAAAAACTAACCATATTAATCCCTCCAAAGAAGTTAATAGTGATAGAAATATTTATATATATATTCAGATTTATAAGTTAAAATAATTATTATTTACTAGAAAAATGAAATCTTTTTCACCAAATATTGATTTAATAAGTGAAAATATTATTTATTTACATTCTCTTAATTCTAAACTTACTACTTCAGAACTTGCAAAGAAACTCAAAGTAAATCGGAAGATTGTTGAAAACAGAACTCAAAAGCTCTATAAAAAAGGATTCATTAAACCTCTTTTGATATATAATTACAGTGGATTAATAAAAGCAACAATTTTGATTAAGCTGTCGGCATTTGATGAGAAAATAATAGATGCGATTATGCAGTTAAAGAAATTAGCGAAGCTAAAAGAAACTCTAGGAAAATATGATTTATCTTTGCTGATCATCACAGAAGAGAAAAAAGAATTGGATGATATAATCAACAAAATTAATGGGCTGTTTCATAACAGGATTCTTGATATGGATGTTATAATGCATGATTTAGAAGACACCCTGGGCTACAAGTCATTTTGCCATAATCCTGAATTTATGACAGAATACAAAATGCTTGATTATGACAAGAAACATATTGTCAGTAAAGATGAGAAGATTGTTCTGGATAAATTAATATTAAAACCAGACTTGTCTTATAAAGAACTCATTAAGTTAACAGGATGGAATTATCAAAAAATTAAGAACATCATATTTACCTTAAAAAGTAAAGAAATTATCAGAGTATCTATTGATCCAGACTATAAAAAATTAGGTCTTGAATTTCATAATATTCTTCTTAAGATTAATCTGGCCAAGAAGAGTCTTTTTGAGAATAACATTACAAAATATCCTCCGGTTCATTGGATTAAGAAAGGTTTTGGAAGGTGGGATTATATACTCTCTGTTACTGCAAGAAACATCAGCGAATTTATCGATATTTCTCGTGAAATTAGAACTCAAAATAAGGGCATCATTCTGGATTCTTCTTCGTTGATATCAAAAATACACATGATGAGACAAGTTTAATCAAAGACTCTTCAGAACACCATCAATAACTTTAAAAGAATTTGATGCTACAACAGCCTTGAACTTGTTATAATCCTTAACTGCAGTTCCATTAGCCTTATCAGAAATAGTCCTAACAATCATATGAGGAATTTGATTTATATTGCAAACCTGAGCAACAGCAGCCCCTTCCATCTCAATACAATCTCCGCATAAATCTTCAGTAAGATACTTATGTTTTTTCCTTTCAGACTGGGTAAAAAACTGATCTCCTGTCAGAACCCTGCCTTTGAGTATCTTGTGTGGACTAATATCAACTTTCAAAGCCAGATCAACTAGTTTTTTCTCAGCTCTAAAAAACCTGTAATTCGTGTAAGAAATCTGGCCTCTCTTAAAGCCCAGAGGAACAGCATTAAAATCATGATGAACAGAATCAACACTAACAACAACATCACCAATATCTAGCTTCTTATTAAGAGCACCAGCAACTCCTGTGAAAAGGACAGCATCAACTTTATATTTATCAATCAAAATCTGACAAATCATAGCAGAAAAAACCTTGCCCACTCCTGATTTTACTATAACAACATGCTTACCATTAAACTTCCCTGAATAGAAGGTAAATATCTTCCATTTTTCCTTTTTCACACTATTAAGATGAGCTAAATAAGCCTCTATCTCCTCATCCATAGCTCCAATAATTCCTATATTTGAAAACATACTATTCATTAGGTTTATTTATCTTAAAAATCTTTGCATTTGTTGAGCTACTTAGAAGGACTGTTGTTACAAAGGTGGAAAAATCATTCTGAGAGTCATCTGCTTCTGTTGCAGAATCGTAGCCGGTAGCCGCCTCTTTACATTTGGTTTTTTAACCATTCCTGGCGATCTTCGTAGGATTCGGAATGAACGACCAGTAAGTATAAATTGTCATCTTCTGGCTTTTGTAAGCCTGTTCTTTCCTCGAATGGTCTAGTCCAAAAATGGCTTGCACCAATGCACACGCCATTATTTTTCTGCACCATGAAATCAGATACCTTGATAAGGTATAGCTCTCGAAGCAAGTTTAAGTCATGCCCATCATTGCCAGGGCAGATTGTCATCCATCCCAAAAAAGCAAGACCTTTTCTTTCAGCAAGATAATTGTTTAATATTTCATTTATCTTGAGACGATCCCTTTTTAATTCACCTAACGAGGTTTTGGCAAAGAACAGATAATATCCTTGAGCCCTGAATCCATTCATGATTTGCTCTGCCCCTTCAAGATCTTGTCTTGTGAATGATTCTCTGAGAGTTTCTCCAAGCTTCCATACTTCTCCAAGGGGCGGGCACATTAGTTAGTCATCTCCTCATTTCTTTCGTTTTTTCTCATCGAATAGTCCTCTGTAAGCTAATCCTTTCTTATCCTTGCCAAGCCTTGCTTGATTCAGTTCCTTTATTTTCTCATTTATCTCTTTGATAGTCTTGGCTTTGTTTGCTTTGAAATTATTCTCTGTTTTCTTGCTAAGACGTATCTTAGCATTCATAAGCTGCTTTTTTAGTTCAAGCAATTCCTTCTTATTTCTAGAATGCTTTATGTCAACGAATAAATCATTGAAATAATTGTCAATAACTGCCTTAGCGGACTTCTTCACGAGTATTTTACGTGTTTCTCCATGGCGTTTTTTCCTCTCAAGAGCGTTCAGCGATGAAGCCCTTGCAATATCATAAGTCTTGTCCAATAATTGATAGCTCTGGGCTGACTTCGTATCATCGCTTATATGATAGAATTCTATAACCTTTCCGCACCTCGGGCATTTAGCATCAATCTTTACTTCCATTTTTACTCATCATCTTCAATTCGATCTTTTAATTCTCGGGCAATGGTGTCAAATATCTTGTCTGATTCCATAGCTTCATAGACTTCTTTCAGATAATTGAAAGTGAGTCGCCTGATTAACCTCTCATTGATATTGTGATCGCCAAGGCCACCATATTTGCAGAACTTACTATATATGAGATTGCCTGACTTATCAAGGCTGACTCTGTTGAAATTCCCGTAAAATATTATTATTGGGTCATTAGTCTTGGCAAATAGCTGTTTGGACAGCTCTGTTTTTAAGAACTTATTTGTCCAGTGCAGCATTTTCTTGAGGAGCTCTTTTTTCTTTGGCAGCAGCTTATTCTCTATTTTCTGGCGCTGGGTGTCTTCCCTTTTCTCCTTTTGCTCAATTTCCTTTTCTTTCATTTCCTTTACCAGCTTTTGCGCTCGCAACTTTTTAATCTTTAATTGCAATTCCTTCATTTTTGCCTTGTTCATTTTGAAGCCTCCGAGAATAATTCTGAAACTGGCTTGGCTTTATATATTTTTCTATCATTTAGTATAATATTCTATTATTAATGGAAAAGTATTTAAAAAGTGACTAATTTACCAGTTTTCATGCAAAATAATATAAATGAGGAATGTATTCTTGGTATAGAAGGAGGGGTGAACCATAATATGGGAAAGAAAGTACTTATCGCAACTGTTTACAGCCCTGAACCTGTTCTATTGGCAGCCACTAGGCTTGGGCCTGAAAGGCTAATTCTTCTGGTGGATGATGAGCCTGATAAAGAGCAGGAGAAGTCGCTTAAGCTTATACAAGAGTCATTAGGCAAGGTTATTGATGTAAAGACCGTTAAAACAGCTGTTTATGACATAGTCAAAATAGCTGAGAAATGCGTTGAAATAATTGATGCTCAGCCCAAAGACGATGAAGTGTACGTCAACATCACTTCAGGCCGAAAAACGAAAGCAATAGGGCTTCTATTGGCAGCTTATGCAAGACATGACATAGTCAGAAAGATTGCCTATAACCCTCAGGAAGACAAGGCTACAAGCATAGTCTACCTGCCAAGGCTAAGCCTGAAGCTCACAGAAAGCCAGAAAAAAGTCCTGGAATGCATAGATAAAGGAAAGTTCGACAGCATAACCAGCCTGGCAGAAAAAATAGACCTAAGCACAGCCATGCTCTACAGAGCCATAGATGAGCTCAAAGACATGGATCTAATAACTACAGAAGAAGGCTTAAGACTTACTGATGCAGGGAAGATAGCGAGGCTTTGAGATAGGTGAATAATAATGAATGCAGAGGATGTATCTAACTGGAAGAAATATACAGATAGCTTACTCATAGATTGCAAAAAATTTATGGAGTGCAACAAAAAGTTTGGAAGAGGCTTTATTGGAGAATTATTAGTTTTTCAAACCCTGCTAAGAACTTATTCTGATGAATTATTAAAAAATGGTAATGAAATCAAGTATTTTGGGGCATCTAATCCGGATTATGATATTTTGCTGAAATTAGGCAATAGAGAATTTAAAATAAACGCAAAGGAGACTAATGTACTTGACACGAATAAGAATCCCAAGTGGATAAGGCAGAAAGCAAGTAAATTTGTTGTTAATCCTAATTCTTCGGATGCTACAGTCCGAATTGATGGAGATAAAAACCTATTTTATGTATATGTTAATGTCACAACATGGAAGGATAATGATTTTGTTCAATTTTTCGTGATATCTGAACCAGATGCGATGAATGTTTTCGGCAACAATTATATCAATTCACGAAAGCGAAAGGATTTTGCAGCAAGAAAAAATAACTCAGATGATATGTGGGTTCTGTACGAGAATATTAAACAATATGAGGACAAAAACTTAGATTTATTTAAAAAAATTTTGATTTTGAAAAAATGGAATTGAAACGGGGTTTTTAAGAATGGTTTCTAAAGAAATAGGCATTAGAGGGCATCTTGGCGAACAGATTGTTCATATCTGGCTTAAGGAGGTTGTATATTCTGGTGAAGATTACAAAATTGTAAGTCAAATCATGCCTGATGAAAAGGATTTTAGCAAGAGGGGAGGGCCTTACCTGGATTTTGCAGTTGTCAAGGGCAATAAGGTCCATGCCATTTATGAAGTAAAAACTCAAGACTACTCTGCATTATCATTAAACAGAGCGTTAGTATATTTCTGGGATCATCACGGTCAAATAATTACATGCAAAATTCAGAATGATGAGATAAAATATGAGACATTAGAAACGACAAAATCATATGTGATAGTGCTTATTGCTCCAAGCCAAATCTTTTTCAAAGACGAGGAAAAGAGCCCCCAGAAACATTCAATGATCTTCTTTCATGATATTCTTAAAAAACTCGATGAGAAGGGTTTAAAATACATAGATCTTATCATGAGCGACATTAGACAAGACGTAAAGAAAGAATTGAAAGAACAATGGGAGCAGCTATTTAATTACTATGCAAAAAATATGCCAAAGCTGCAAGACCAAGAAATAATAAAGAGGTTATGAAAATGAGCGAAGCAATGGCTATTGAGAAACTGGCCCAATCCTTACTTGAGTTGGAAGATTATTTTACTGAAACCAGAGTTCCTTATCTTCCTAGGTATAATCAAAAGGGGAATATTAAGGATGAGGCTGCTTTGGGAGACATTGATGTCATTGGTTTCTCATCTATAGAAAATAAGTTAATTGCCATAGAAGCCAAAGCGTATGGTTCAGTTGAAAACTATGAAAATTGGTGTAAACCTTACAGAATCATAGACATATATTGGATTGGTCAAAACCTTACCACTAATATTCGAGAAATAAAAATTAAGAAATGGAATGATAAATTTAAACAAAAAAAGAAATTCGATGAGATTTGGATTGTCATCCCAGGTCCTTTTAAACAAATGCAAATAGCAAAGAAGTATTCAAAAAAGTGGGAGGGAACTGAGTTTGCGAATAAATTTGGAGAAAAAATGAATAAATATTTTTTAGATAAAAAATACAAATATGATGAGAATGATTATTTGCAATTGATAAACAAAGAGTTAACCTCGGAATTTAAAGTTTCTATCAAAGTAATTCCTATCCACCTATTAATTGAAACACTGATGTTAAAAATTCAGCAAGATATGAAACAAAGACGAAAAAGATATTCTGACACTGCTTTGGAAATGTTCAGGTGGTTGATTAGGGCGATAGAACATGATGCTTTGGATCTATCAAAAATTCAAGATAAAATAAAGCGAAGTTAATAACGAGATGATGAATGCATGTCTAACGAACTATCCCTCAACCCTGAAAAACTCAAAATCATTGCATTGCCTGGCAACGTCCTCGTTACTGCTAATCCTGGTACTGGTAAGACTCTTCTTTTGGCTGGCAAGTTTGTTGATTTGATCAGGAAGGGTGTGGCTCCTGAGGATATTCTCTGTTTGACATTCACTAATAAGGCTAAGAAGGAGATGGAGGAAAGGATTATTAAACTTATTTCTGAGGCCAAAATAGAGGTTGACTTGTGCAAGCTTAACGTTCACACGTTTCATTCTTATGCCTTGGAAAACATCGAGGATGAGGATATTCTGAGCAGCAATCTTCTCAGGTATGCTGTTTATCGTTACCTTCGTGAGCATGAAACTTTGAATTATGGCGATGATTATCTTGTTAACACTATTATTCCTAAGATGGAGAGCCTTATCAGGTATTTGAAGAACTTCGGTGTTTTGCCTGAGCATATTGATGCTTCTAAGGCTAAGAAGTTCATCAAGGAGGATAAGCGTTTTGAAAAGACTGACTTGGAGAACTTCCTTGACGAGTTCATTAAGATTTATCAGTATTATGAGCAGGTCAAGTCTGGCAAGGGCATTGATTATACTGACATGCTCTTGAACTTCTTTAAGCTGAAGAAGCCTCCTGTTTTCAAATATGTGTTGGTTGATGAGTTGCAGGATGTTAACAGCATAGAGGCAGACATTGCTTTGCGCTCAGGAGAGAAGTTCTTTGCTGTTGGTGATAAGAAACAGGCTATTTTCGGCTTCCAAGGAGGGTCTATTGAGAATTTCAAGAAGTTCAAGGATGCCAAGAGGACTATTCTTAGTGAGAATCACAGAAGCACTGACCAAATACTTGATTATGCTAAGGAGTTCTTTGGCTCTAAGACTGCTGAGGAAAGCCACAAGGAGGAATTAAAGGATTTAAAGAGCGTTGATGCTAAGAAAGGAGAGAAGCCTACAATTTACGAGATTGAACGCGGTGATATTCCAAGGGCTGCTTGCGCATTGGCATTAAGGATTGCTGAGAAAGGAGAGCAAGTAGCTATTATCTCAAGGTTTAACTATCAAATCATGAACATTTCAAAGGAATTACAGGCAAGAGAAGTTGATCACTCAACCACTTTCTTTTCTGCTTCTGAAGAGGCCAAGGAAAACATAATAACCTTCCTTAAAGGAGTGCTCAGCAATGACATGCAACTTGTAAAGAACTCAATGTTCACCTCATTCTTTCCTTTATCATTACAGGAATCCTTTGAGCTTAACAAGAAGAAAGACTTGACGCTTGAAGAGATTTACACTGCATGCCCTGACTTTAAGAAACTTAGGGAAGAAGTTAAGACTGTTGAGGACATTAATTTATTGTTCAAGGAAAAGATCTTCCCAATAGCCATAAGCTACGGAGAAGATTACTTACTAGCAGCATTATCAGTGCAAGAAGCCTGTAATGAAGCCATAAAGGTACTGGATGACAAAACAATAAGTAATCTAGCTGTTTATTTAATTTCGTCTGACATGATGGCCAATGAGTCAGATGTTGAGAAGCAGATAATCGTAACTACTGTCCATAAGGCTAAAGGAAGACAATTCGATAATGTAATCTATGTTCCAGGCAAACCTAAAGATCAATCAAACTTCCAGAACTCTGTTGTGAAAGCCATCCTAAAGTCAAAAGGATTTGACGCAGAAGAAGAGCTTGAAGAAGAAGGACTAAGAGTTGACTTTGTTGCATTTACCAGGGCTAAGAAGAAACTTCACATCATAACAGACAAAGCCAAGGAATACGCGAATAATTACGCAGAGAAGGGCAGCATTGAGCTAGGCGAGGAAGAAAGCCTGGAATTGTCAGAGCTAAAGAAAAGAGCATACGCGCTCTTTGTCAACAAGAATTATGAAGAAGCAAAGAAACTGCTTGAAACTAAGCAAACCTGGCTTAAGAGCTTTGTAAAGAATCACTTCGATAGCCTGGAGCACATATCATTCTCAAGAATGAAAGAAAAAGCCTACGATTACCTAGTTGAGAGCATACTAAAAATACAAGAACCATCAGATGCAACGAACCTAGGAAGCCAAGTTCATGATATTGCTGAGAATATACTGAGAAACGAAGAATATTCGGTTGATGAGAAAGCAAAGCCGTACGTTGAAAACCTAAAAGGAATCATACAGGAGATAAAAAAAGAGTATCCTGACGTGGTTGCTGTTGAAGAAGAAATAAGCGACGTACCAATATGCGACATCATAGATACCGCTGAGAAGATGCCGTTCAAAGGGATAATAGATGCTGTGTTCAAGAACAAAGACTCATATTTGATAGTTGACTGGAAAACGAGTGCTTCTGACAGTGGCAGCGCAGATTACAGGCAGCAGCTCTCCGTTTACCAAAGAATATACGCACTGAAGCACAAAATACCGGTCGAGAAGATAAAAGTAGCGATTGGTTATGTTGGACTTAGGAAAAGGATCAATGACGGAGTGATCAGACAAGAGTTTGACAGCAAGCAACCAGCAGGAACGGCCTTCGGAACGATAACCAAGAAACTACAAAAGTTCCTAAGCTGGAAGCAAGACATAGATAAGTTCTTTGCTGATCTAAAAGAAGAAGAAAATGATGATGTACTATGGAGAAGCATTGTAGAACAATATAAAAAAGAGATATGAAACGGTTTGCCGAAGCCAAGATAGTATATTTATTTACATCTTTTATGAATTCTAACAATATACTCCATAAAATCTAAAGTTTCATCTAGAGAATGATCAGTCATAGCTACATTACACCATCTATGACCATAACGAACATTTTTGGAATTATGCCTTAATTCATTTTCCACTAAGGGAACAACATGCATAATCTGAGTACTTGCATCTTCCCCTTCTCCTCTCTTTTGAGGTCTCCAAGCGGGTTGCCAGGTTCCGATTCGTTCTCTATCGGGAAGATTAGAAGGATTTTTTAGAATCGAAGTTTTACACATTGGGCAATCCAATAACTCAGACTCTTTTTTAGGGAAATTTGTTGAAGGTAGTTTTATCTCTTTATCAACATCTTGATTTTTTAATATGTCTATAATTTCTGAGTAAGTTTTATCAAAATTGGCGTGATAAACAGCACAAGACATTATTATTCCTAAAAGAGCATAAGTTTCAACAGAATCATACCACTCGCATGCTTCTAAAGATGGAATCACACATGAATTTTGAGTCCAAAGGGTGTCATTCCAATATTTTAATTTTGCCACATGAGGAATCCAGTTTTCAGGTAAGACAACATATCTTTCAGGTAATTCATGAACCTTATCTGAAGGATATTTTATCTCTTTTCCATTTTTGTCTTTAATTACAAATACTAAAACTTGACTTTCATCTTCTCCAGCAATTTCAATTCTTTCGATACTTTTTGCATAATCAAATTTATGTTCGGCAATAACTAAAGGATGCCACCTTAAATTTCTATTTGAAAAGGGAGCTTTACCCTGTCTTCCACGTGTACAAATTGCATCCCTTTGTAACTTTCCAGAACCTAAACCAAGACCGCCATCTCGCGTATAACTTATTTTCGCAAATTCTTTAAGAAAATCTATTTTTTCATCTTTTGGAACATTTTCAACAATTTTTTTAGAAATTTTATCACATAATGAAATTATGTTTTTATCTTTTTGAGTCAAAAAACTTGCGCTTATTGTTCTCCCTGTTGCCATTTGTTGTTGATAATACTATCTAACTTAAAAAGTTTCGTATTTAAAAACAATTATTTATTATAGAAAAATATATAAATAGGTGCCAGTTCACACCGCATGTGGTGATGATATGGTTCAATTAAATTCTTCAAAAGAACAACTTACATTGGGGCAATCCATAAAAGATAATAATGTCAATGAGTATAAAAAGGTTTCTCTAAAACAAATTTTCTTAAAAATTCACAATCATTTGTATGCTAATAGCAATATTTCCAGAAATGAGAGATTAGGTTCAGAAGTTATAAAAATTGTTCTCGTAAAGCATTTTGATGAAAAGTGGAAAACAAAAATCTTTGATATAAATAAATATACTAATTTTGGCGAACAATTTCCGAATAAACTAAAAATATTTTTTAATGAGAAAGTTTTACCAATTCTAATAGAAAATAGCATCTTAACTGAAAAAGATGAACTCTCTATAGATGACAAATCCTTGATTTTTTTAGGTTTAGAATTAAGTGAGATAAATTTTAGTTCAAATCCTATTGATTCATTGGGTGCTGCTTTTGAGGTTTTTGCAGAGGGAAAACTCGCAGGAGACCAAGGACAATTTTTTACACCTTTTTTTATGGTAAAGCTCTGTGTGGAGATGTTACGACCCAGTTCTGAAATGAAAATACTTGATCCTGCCTGTGGTTCGGGAGGATTCTTGAATTATACTATACGCTGGTTATCAAAAAAAGAGAACGGTCTATCTAATAAATTTTTTAAGAATAATTTAGTGGGAATAGATAAAGATATGGATTTAGCCAAAATCGCAAAAAGCTTTACTTTATTTATGGATGGAAACCCTCATAATATCTATAATTTAGATTCTTTGAAGGTTCTTTCCGAAGATCAACGATTAAAAGAATTTGCTTTCAGAGAAAATTACTTGAATAAAATAGATTCTATTTTAACAAATCCTCCTTTCGGTGCCAAAATAAAAATAAAAGATGAAGAAATTTTAAATTATTATGATTTAGGGCATATCTGGAAGTATGATAACACGTTAAAAAAATGGGCTAAAACAAGAAATATACAAGAAACAGAGCCACAAATACTATTTATAGAGCTATGCATAAAACTTCTAAAAAACAACGGAAAAATGGCAATTGTTCTACCAGAAGGTATTTTTGGTAATCCCACTCAACGTTTTGTTCGAGATTATATTTTATCCAAGGGAAAAGTTTTAGCAGTTATAGATTGTCCCCACGATGCATTTATGCCACATACACACACCAAAACTAGCATTATGTTTTTTGAAAAATGTGAGCCCAAAGATGATTATGATATATTTATGGGAAAAGTAATTAATTGTGGCCATGATTCTCGGGGCACTATAATGTTTGATGATAAAGGAAATATTAAAGAAGATTTTTCAGAGATGATAAAAAAATATCAAGAGTATCTTACGCACGAGCTAAAAGAAGATAGAAATAGTTTTACACTTAATCGTAAAGATTTGATTGATTCCGTTCTTTTGCCTAGTTATTATGATTTTGAATTATTAAAACTCACTACTAAAAATGAAGGAAATAAAAATTATGAATTTATATCTTTAGGAGAACTTGAAGAAAAGGGGCATATAACTATACAAAATGTACCTACTTCTATTTCAAAAGATGTTTATGGTTCCGGAAAAATACCTTTTATAAGAACTACTGATATTGCTAATGGAGAAATATTATACTCGTCAACGCATACAGTTTCACAAGAAGCGTTGGAAAAATATAAAGATAAACAAGGGTTAAGAGAACACGATATCTTGTTTGTTAAAGATGGCACTTATAGAATTGGAGAGTCAGTTATACTTTTTGAAAAAGACTTAAATTGTTTGGTACAAAGCCATTTTAAGATTATCCGAGTGACCAAAAAAGATATTATTAATCCGTTCTTGTTATTCTTTTTATTACAACAAGAAATAGTTCAAAAGCAAATTCAAAATAATGTATTCACCCAGGCTACGTTATCATCAATTGGAAATAGGATATATGACATAAAAATACCTCTGCCAAAGAACCAAGATGAAAAGGAAAAAATATCTAAACTTGCACAAGACGCATTAACCATTAGAAACGAAATGAAGCATGAATTATTTAATTTTAAGCTTATGCTTTAAATTTGTTTATTCCCTTGTGCTCGTCATAGGCATCGCATAGGCTGTGATTCTGGTGAATTTCGCGTTTTATGCCGTTTCATAGGCAGAAATTCTGCCCCAATATTAAGCATCCATTACTTATTTTTGAACTGCCTATGGATAAAGTCTGTTAACTCTGTTCTCAGCAGAACTGGAATTGTTTCTGAAATCTTTGCGTATGCATATTTTTTAGTTGCGTCTGTTAATATGATGACTGTGTTCTTTTTGTATTTTGCTTTGATCTTGTCGAATTTTTCTGTTAGTTTGTTTTTGTGTTTTTTTAATGAGAATCCTGTTTCCACTTCAATAGCCACGAAATCTCCTTTTTTGTTTTTGAAAACAAGATCTGGCTTACTGGCCACACTGATTTCTATATTCTTTGTGTATTTTTCTAGCTCCTCTTTTATGTTCTGGACAAGGAATGTGTGACTGATGGATTCTGGTGGTGATTCTTTTACCCAGTATTCTTCTGGTGATGTTTTTCCTATCTTTACAAAGTGTCCTGCTTTGTATCCGTGGTTGTTCAAATAGTTTTTCTGATCAAGACTCAGTCCTTTTCCATAGAATAGTCCTTTTTCTAAGTCTAGGTTTATGTTTGTTTCTGATTTCTCTTCATTTGGTCTTTTTCTTTCTTTGCTATCTCTGAGTATTTCATCAGGGTTGGTTGTTATTAGCTTGTGTTCTTTTGGTGATGCCACGACTTCTAGTTCTTGGTGATCGTTATCCATAATCAGGATCCCTTTTCCTTGATTTGCTGTTAATAGGTATTCTTTTTCCATTTTTGAAAGGTTGAACATCTTAACCACTCCATCAATCACCGCAGGCTTCTGCCTCAAGAGTAGAGAGTATGAGCTGTTAGCCAGAACTGCATGGCCTGCTTTTGAATTCACAAGGTCAGCCACGTCTTGAGTTATCAGCAGCAATCCTAGATTAAACTTTCTGCAGGTCTTGACAATCTCAAAGATGTATGATGCATCTTCTGCTTGGCCTAATAAGCTCCAAGCTTCATCAACCACAAGGAGCTTTCTTTCTTTGGTTTCTTTCATTTTCATGTAAACATAATCAAGAATCAGGAACATAATGACTGGCTTAACTTGCTTTGGCATATCTCCTATATTGAAGCAGACAAAGTCTTTGTCAAAGTCAATACTGCTTTGAGTGTTCAGGAAGTTGAATACTCCTTCAGTGTACATGTAAAGCCTATTAATTAAGGCTCTGTAAGTGACTTTTTCCATAGGACTAGCTTCTTTATCCATTTCCATCAGAATCTTGTAAAGGTCTCCTAGAACGGGTGGCTTTCTGTCTTTGTAAGAGTCTGTTGTCATTCCTTTTCTCGCATAAGTTTCATTAACAGCCTTGTCAAGGATAGACTTTTGAACTTCAGTAAGTTCTCCGAACATTATTTTGAACAAGTCCATCAATGCAAGTCTTTTTTCTATGAGGTCGTGGCCCATCAAGTCCAATGGATTAATTATGGTTTTAGAAGTCCTGGAAATTGTTATCAGTTCTCCTTTGCACTGTTCTATCAGGCCTAAATACTCTGCTTGAGGGTCAATAACCATTACTTTCGTCCCATTTAATAGCTGCCTTGAAATCAGGAGCTTAGTAAAATAGCTCTTACCAGCTCCTGAAGTAGCCAGAATCAAGCCATTGGCATTGGAAAGCCCGAAAATATCCTTGATAAATGGCACTTTGTTCTTGTTCAGGCCCAGCATAACTCCTTTTGGCTCAATTGTCAGGAATGGCGAGGTAAACGGGAAAAACGCACTTAGCGCGCTTGTCGTAATATTTCTCTTAATCCTTAATTCATCCCTTCCTACTGGAATCATCGCTTTATAGGCCGAAACTTGGCGAAACAGGGGAGTTTCTGGCACAATCATCAGGCTGTTAAGCTCAGACTCCACTTTCTTGACTAGTAAAGCCAGTTCTTCACGGCTTTTAGCCTTACAATTAATGTATAAGGATACATTGAAGAGTTTCTCGTTGCCCTTTTGTAAGGCTTCCAAGACCTTTCTTGTATCGCTGTACTTGATTTCTAGGCTTGGATTAATGGATTTCTTAAGCTCTTCAGCGTAAAGATCTGCTCTCTGCTTCTGCAGTTCCTTATTTAGCATTACCATCATGGTTTCAATACTGAAAGGCTCAATGTGAATGCTAATGTCAAAGTCATCATTAGTTGATATTATCTTATCCAAGAAGCCTGATTCAACCATTCGAGGATAACCAACCGCAGCTACAACTGAGCAGAACTTGTCATTAATTTGAATAGAGCTAACCAAATCCCTGACTTTATTAGGAGCGATTAGGTAGTGCAGACCATTATCAATATTCTCCTGCGCCTCTCTTTCCTGGTCAACATCATTAAAGAATAAGCGCAGGTTATTAACAAGTTGAGAATCATTCAACCTTACCGCTTTTAAGCCCAAGCTCTCCAGCCTCTCTTTACAAATCCTGCACTGAATACCTAAGTCAATTTTCTTCGGGATAACTAGAAAGAAAAGCCTGGTTCTCATCTGATTCTCAGCAATACTTTCACGCATAAAACTGGCAAAGTCATTAAACAAAGATTTGTCCTTGACTCTTTTCTCCAATCCAGAAAGATAACTTTCTATGTTGAGATTATTCGTAGTCATAACGATCTGAACAGGAAAATCAAGGCTGTTAAGGAACTTCTGAAAGCCTACAATAATGCCATTCTGCTCTTCATCAGTCTTAATACAGAAATTGATAGGAGTAACCTGCAAGATCGCAACCTCAGAAGCACCATAAACAATAGAGTTTTCTATCCTCTTAATGCCAACAAGGCTTTTCATCTTTTCTGACATCAAAGAAGCCTGCCTGAACCTGAAGAAGTGAAAAAAATACTTCAGCCACTTATTGATGTCAAAGAAAACAAACAAAACGCCAAGCAAGGCAGGAAATAAAGCAATGATGATATTTGTTGTCAAGTTGCCTTTTCTCGTGATAACAACTAGAACAATGCTTCCGAACAGGGCAGCCCAGCCCAATTGCTGAAAAGTCAAACCAAAAAGGATTCTTTCCTTGTGCTGCAACTGCTGAGGAATCTCATAAGCCATAATATAATTCTAGCTGAGACAATATAAAAAGAAGCATCGGAGAAAGTAATACTAATCGGGTTTTGTCTTCTTAAGAGACTTCGGCCTTGTTCTAATTACTTTTTATTAAAAAGAGGGAACTTAACTTTAGAGACTTACATTTTCTGAAAATTCTTTGAATATTTGCGCGTTTGCCTGTTTCGTAGAAGAGATAAGACTTTCAAAAGTTTTTAACGATTCTTCTATTTTATCTTTATTTTTGATTCCATCAGATAATCCTTTCAGAAGAGGATCGGTAAATGAACTTGCAATTTGAATTAAAGGGTACCATATATCGGTTGCTTCTTCAATAGTGCGTTTATTTTTGAATTTTATGTCAAATTTATTGGATATACGTTGATCTAGGAATGTCTCTAAACAACGAGATATTGCTGTGGCAAAAAGAATCGTTGAACCTCTATTTCTAAAGAAGGCAAGTTGCGCTTCTTCAATTTGCTTAATTTTGTTTTCATCTTTTTTATTAATCAGTTCGAGTTTCTTTCTTTCAACAGCTTTGAATAAAGTATATGCGAAAAAGCTGTGTTTCGCGGTAGTTCTCTCATTAAATAATCTCCCGTATAACTGATCGTCTTCCCAGATATATGTTTTTTTGTTGTATGCCGAGTCAGGATCTCCATGAAATGCAGCCAAAACTTGACCGAGTGCAATTGAAGGTAAGGCATTCTGGGGCCTTCTTATTAAATCTTCTTGACCTCCTCTTCTAGAGAGATATTCTATGTCCAAATCTTTAAATTCTTCAACTAATCGTCTTTGAACAAGATCATTACTTCTAAAATCAGGGGCTGTAATTTTATTTTGACTGTTGTTGTATTTAACAATATCTTGTACCGTGCCAACATTATTGCACATGATGAATCTTATTTGAACAAGTGCATCTTCTGCAGGGGGCGCTTTCGATGTGCCTATGGATCCTGTGGTTTGAGCTCCATTAACGATTGAAATCCCTTTTATTATTACGTGTGTTTTCTCACCTTTTTCTTCTTTGTATGAGTTAACCAGCGCAGTAATTCCGTTGTTAAATACAAGAAAATGTGAGGGGTCTGTTGAGGCAGTCTTTTGAATGCCTTTATTGATGTTTTTATCAGTGTCCCTACTACCGAGATATTCTCTTATATTCGCAGAAAATAATCGTGTACCATATTTTTTGAAGCAAACATACAACCATCTAGCCGGAATCACAGTTAAATAGGCGTTCCAATCTGATTTTTTCACCTCAAATCCACCAGGAATTTCTATTTTCAATTCATCATTGATCAAAATCGGTGTTTGAAGTGATATGTACCACGCCTCAAGGCAACTTTGTCCTACTTCTAATGCATGAACACTAATTGTGTTTTTTCCTAATAATGATTCCAATGCTGTACGAGCAGTATGCTCAACGGTTTTCAGTTCTTTATCCACATTTACAGATTCTGGAAGATTGTGAACATACCAAATGTAAATCATGCTAATATCATTATTTTTTAATGCCCGTCTCAGTTCTTCAGCATGAGTTTTTAAACCTGGAGGAAGGTTATCAAGCGGAGTATTGATTAACCAACTTACAGCCGTATTCAAATCGCTTGCTTTATTGGCTGGTGCAGATTCCTTTTCTTTTTGACTAAGGTGAGATTGTGCAATTACAACAAAGCCTTTTTCTGAATCGATGTATATCAAATCAGCTTTTTTATCATCGCTACCTTCAGTAATAGAGTTGACGCCTACAGACCATATATCTTCTATGCCGAATCTCAATTGAAGAGCGAATAGCGTCAGACTATTTGGTCCGAACTGTTTTAAATCATCTCTCGGTTCAAATGCTTCTAGATATGAAAATTTTTCACTCATGTTATTTCTTATTTCGGAAAACAAACTCTATTTAAATAGTTATTCTCCTAAGCCCCTATTTTGTCCTTTTCTGTTTTGAAATTTTTACCTAAACTTTTATACGACAAAACTGTGTTTGAAGTCATAACAAATAATAAAAGGACTCATTATTTAAGGATGGTTTACAGCAATCAAAATAGCATCGCTATGTACTTCACCGCTTCTGATATGCTTCTGCCAGCATCAGCCATGCCACTCTTGGTGATTATGTGTTTAACTAGGATGATAAAAAGCATGTTTGTAATTGAGAATGCGGATATCATTATCAGGATCTTGAAGTTCTGGAATAGTTCAATGTTCATGAGCATGGAGCAAGCCAGGATCACAATAGCGTCAAGGAATGTTATGAATATCAGCATTCCCAGCAGGCTTAATATCATTCTGCCGTAGCTTCTAAGAGGAGGAATAAAATAGCAGAATATACCAAGGGGCACAAAGAGCACTCCTAGAGCTACTAACAAATACCTTATTACAAGGATCAGGACAGTGATTATGAGCACGAGAAGATAAAATGTTATGAAAAAGAATTCTAATCCAACATTGGTCAAATTATCTGCTGTTAAAAGAAAGAAGTGCGGGTCCATCAAAGTCAACACTCCTGCCGTCATTAAAGAGCCGATCTCCAAGATCAGTCCATAGATGTAAAATGATGCCTGAATCAAGACAATCATTAGCACAGTGTTTTTTAGCCATTCTTTAGCCATTTCTCTTTTCACTACATCGTGTCCTGAGAGCATGAATTGCGCACCTGCATAAATTATTAGGAAGCAGTAAAATATGCTGATGCAGTATATAATAATCAACCATAAACCCTTAAACAAATCAATGCTTGGAGGATTCTCCATTAAACTCCTAACTAAAGAGAGCAAAGGCTGCAATGGAGCATTCACTATGCCCATGAAATAATCAAAGATCTTCTGCGGAATACAACTAGCAAGGTTGGTTAAGCCACAATCTTCAGCTCTGACTGATGGGATAATAAATAACAATACTATTCCGACAGTGCTGATTTTTTTTAAGTTCCTTTTAAGCAGTATGAATAATAGATAAATTGCTAAGGCAAAGCCTGCCAATTTAAAGAGTAGGTTCATATTGGGGGTAGTTTGTGGCTTCTCAAAACTTTTGACTTCTTCTCCAAGATAAGTTGTGTTGCATGCTTCAAGCCTGTTATTGAAGAAGTTGAAGTACTCAACAGTGCAATTCTGTTCTGAAGCTACAAAGAAATAAGGATTATCAAGTATCATGTTCCTGATCTTGACTGCTTCTTTGTCAACTGCTTCTAGCATCAAGAAATAATGCGGTTTTTCTGAGAATCTTGCGTAATATTCGAATTCTGTCTGCTCAAAGGAAGAATTGCCAACGGAGAGAATAATGCCTGTATTGTTGGATTTATTGATTAAGCCCTTAGTGGAGTTGAAATACCTTTGAATAAATTGTACTTTTGCGCTTGGCTGCTCTTCATATTTCTTGATAATAATAGAGTCTTCTATGTTCATGTTTTCTGTAATGTAATTCGTGCTCTCATATCTGCAATCATAGCAGTATTTGGTGCAAGAACCATCGCTGCTTGCGCAGCAATATTTGTACCAAGTGCTCTCATCAGCTCTTATCACTGCAGTAATGCCTAATTGGGCCTTCAAAGTAGAGTTCTGCTCAACATTAATAGAAACCTGTTTCCCACTAGCCAAGATTTCATCATCTAACAGGATATCTAGAATCTCTGATTTTGAATCAAGCGAATAAATAATCCTACAAACATCAGCGCTAGTATCAGAAGTTTCATAATTATCAGGAATTTTGATGTTATAACCGTACTCTGCTCTGACATTAACACTTCCAGGCACAAAAATCAATTCCTTGTAAAGCAAGGACGGACTAATTGTGAGAATCTTAACCCAAGCATCCTTGATTATGTCTTTTGAAAACAAAGTAGCATTATCCGAAGGCTCAGAAACAATGATTTTGGAATTATAAGCATCAATAAAAGCATAATCAGGTCTAGAAGTGCTGGTGTAGATAAGACCTGCTATTAAATCCTCATCTGTCTGATTAAGAGCCAGGCAATCCTGCCTCAACAAAGGATTAGAGAAATAATCACAGTTAAAAGATAATACACTAGGCACTACCAGAAAGAGGAGGGGAAGCGCAGTGCCTAGTGCTAAAAAGAGTTTATTCATCCTGCAAGGTACTGGACTATCAGTGGAGCAACCCAAATCACTATAAGGCCAATAACAATATACATGGCCGTATTCTTAGCAGACTCTCTCTTACCCTGATCACCACCACTGGTAATGAAAGTGATGCCGGCAAAAACCAGCAAAACCACCGCCAAAACAGTAGCTGCGTACTTGATGAAGTTGTAAACCTTCATCACAGGCGACAATATATTGTCAAAAGTCTGCTTGTCCGCGTCACTGACCGAGCCGTTAAACTCGACTGCCATTGCCACTGGTAAAAACAAAACCAGCCCAAGCACCAAAAACAACAAAGCCTTACTCATCTTTTACCACCTCCGCTCATTTTAAGAGCCTTCTTCCTTACTTTACGATACTTATCCACGCTACCATACTTCCACTCAATGAAAATCACACAAGAAGGGCACATGAATGACTCACCCTTCTGCAGAGCCAAACCACAAAGGAAGCATTTCTTCAAAGCAAATCACCTTCAGAAGACTAACAAGGAGGCAGTAAAAAAAGAAAAGATGTCGGAAGACGTGACACAGAAAAATTATCTGATATGTTTTGCTAAGACAGGTTTTGCAAAGCAAAGCCGTTTTTAGGGGCTTTGCACATAAATAGCCTTTTGCACATAAATCATTTAAATCGTGGGATTATTCTCGTTTTCTACTTCGGGGGTGATAGATATGATAAATAAATCCGATCTGGAATTTATAAAACAACAATTTAATTGGTCAATAATGAGAATGACCGAACTAGATATTAAACATTGGGGGAGTTATGAAATTAAACTAAAGAGAATAAAAGAAACTGAAGAAAGACAAAGACAAATATTATCAAAGTTAGAAGCTGACTTATTGTAAGCATAATGGATTTCTTAACAAAGGTAGAGAGAAGCAAGAGAATGTCCTTGATAAAAGGCAAATGGACTAAGCAGGAGCTAAAGGTTCATAACTACCTAAAAGGATGGAAGATTAAGCACACCATGTATCCTTCACTTTCAGGAACTCCAGATGTTCTTATAGGAAAGACAGTCATTTTTATTCATGGTTGTTTTTGGCATGGATGCTATAAATGCAAAATTAGACGGAGGCTGAAGGAAGGATATTGGAAAAAGAAGATAGAAACTAATAAAAAAAGAGATTTGAGAAACCATGATTTATTAAGGTCACAAGGATACAACATATTTGTAATATGGGAACATGATCTTGATAAAAAATTTATTTCAACCTTAAATAGAATCATTTCTTTTTCTCGTCAGAAGTAGTTCCGTCAACAGTGAAATTATCCAGTACCTCATTTGGTTCTTTTAGATTATAAGATTTTTTCCTTTTGTCATCTCCGTTTCTTGTGGAGTCCATCCAGCCATATCTTTTGAGATCATAAAATAATACGCTTAGTAAATGACCATCTTTCTCTTTTAGAGCCTTTTGAGCCTCTTTATTAGTAAATGGAGTAGTTTTGAAAGTGTGCCATAGGAGGGCATACTTCTTCATTTCCCATTTTGGAAGAGGTTTAACCATATGAATACGTAATCCTAATGCTTATATAAATCTGTTGTTTAAGTATCGAAACCTTTAAATACTATAAATATATACGTGCTTGTATTGAGGTTGATAGTGGCCTATTCCTGTCCTAGGGACAAAAACTATTTTGTCAACCTCCTTCTCATATTTGATACAATCTCATGACTATCAAGAGCTAACCGATCGTACTTTCTTTTAAACTCAGAGAGGGTCTTTGAGGACTCCAACGCTACCAATACCATCGCTGCACGTATTGCATGATATTGCACGCCCCACACTCCTCCTTGGCTTCTTGATATTAAGTATGACGGGTGGCTTGAATTAATTACTATTTTGCCTTTTTTCTTATCTAATTGAGCTTCGGGAAAATCTTCACCTAATTCGATAACATCGATTTCATATGCTCGTCCATCTATTACAAATAATTCAGTTGAATCTTCAACCTGAGGTGATTTATCCTTTGGTTTTGTTGTAATGCTAGTACTTACTTTGGTATTTTTTGACTCTCTTTTCGCATTTCTTTGACTTTCACTCGCTTTAGTGGAGAATCGCATAAGAGTATCCTTTACAATTTCCTTGTCTATCTCTTCCCGTTCCTCCTTCCATTCCTTCCCAACTTCCTGATTATATTTGTTCAAAGTCTTCTTCAACCAAGTGACAAAACCTTGATAGGCGGGGTGGTCTACAACAAAACCAGCCCTATTAGTCTGAAGTGCCTCATTCAGTCCATTCACGTTTAAATCGACATAAATTCTTCTATCAAATTGCTGTGCTGACGTAAGATTAGCAAAATTAATTACCGAATATGGATCATTCGTATTTACCAGCCTGCCAAACACTCTGATGAAAACCCCAAAATCCTTCATTTCGGTTTTTTTCTTGTAATAAATGACTCCTGTAACTTGACCCACTTTTTCAACGAACTCGTCAATTTTGAATTTTCTTTGAACATTGTCTTGCAGGACATCTTCTGTTTTTAATTCAGCAACTCCTACGAGACCAACCCCGCTGATTCTGATTTTGAAATCTCCAGATAGTGGCATTGTAAGAACCAGATGCCTCTTAATATCTCTGGCGTTTATTCTTTGTTTTAACTCCTTCAGAACGATCCTCGTGCCATTAGGATGATTTGTCGAACTGGTAGATTCTATTTTAAGGGAGAAGTCGTCGACAAATGCCTTTTTTTCAAATTCGTCAAAGTCAAAGGAAGCTCTAGATTCCTTCCCATCCTTCCAGGAGGTGATTTCAAAGAATCTGCAAATTTGGTATAATGAAAGCTTTCCTATGCCGAACCTTCCGATTATTTCACGAGTTAATTTGCCCCTTTTCTTGATAGGCTCCATAGGTTTTGAGGAATATGCGATGTAGAAGAAGTGCAGGAGTTCGTCCTGGTTCATCCCTTCTCCATCATCCTCACTCACTATCTCTTCAGAGCCAATTTGTAAACTTACAGTTGTTGCCATGGCATCTCTAGAGTTAGTCATTAACTCATCGAATATCATTTTTGGATTAGGATAGAATGAGGTGCTAAGATTTTTTATTATGGCTGTGCCTACTCTGATCTTATCCTTTTCGCGTCCTGCATCGTTGAGTTCATCTGCCATAGCACTTCTAAGTGATTTTATAGTGGCCTATTCCTGTCCTAGGGACCTTCTCAGCTCATGACTCTGATCATCAGGCCGGCGTTCTTCATTTTTCTGCCTTTAGGGTTCAGGTTCCTTCACGCCTGTTTTTTAAAATCCTGAACAGGATATAGGTTAAGACATTAGAATACGGCTCTGTTTATAAAGTTTTTGCCTAGGGTGAATGTCTAGGATTAACCTTAGGGTGTTGCCCCCGGTAGAAAGTTAGGAAGAAGTGAAGTTCTAATATATAAATCTTTCGTTTTCTTTATAAATAAACTGGATTTTGCTCAAAATCCATTCTCCTATAGCCTTTGCAAGCAGAGGAGGCACTGCATTGCCCACTTGTGTGTACTGTGGGCATTCCATTATTCGTCTTCTCCCGCCTGTCGTTCTTCCGCCTAAGAAAACATAATGATCGGGAAAGGATTGTAGTCTAGCACACTCCCTAACAGTCAAAGTACGATCCAGTGCATAATGAATATAGTCATCAGGAATAGTCGTTATTGTGTTGGCAGGCTGGTTTGGGTGTAAACGTCGCAGGTTGCGTTTCTTGGTTTTTAAATAGGCAGGGATCTTAGCAAAGGTGTAGTTTGCCCGGATAAGAGAATACCTTTTCAATGTTTTCTGATTATGAAGCGAAGCTTGATGGTTGTGTAAATCGATGTTGTTTCCTCTCATAAGGCATTGATAAGCACTACTGGGTTTCTTGACATACTCATTAGAGTTCTGTCCATTCTTCAGAAATGTCAAATCAGAGATGGCGTCTTTTATAGAGGGAGTTTTAGTTTTAGGAATATCCCATTCGTTTATGTCAACGTCAGGAACTAGCGATCCAAAAATAAAGAGTCTATTTCTAGCCTGAGGTACTCCAAAATCGGATGCGTTGAGGATTCTCTTTGATACACAATAACCTTCTGATGTGAGTAGTGCTTCAATCTCCTCGATGACGCGACCCTCTTTGTAGCTAAGCAGGCCAGTAACATTCTCTATCAAGAAAAAAGTCGGCCTTATCTGCTTTACTTTTTTCGCAAATTCAAAAATGAGATGATTACGCTCGTCAAAATTTCTTCTCCTGCCCGCCATTGAAAAACCTTGGCATGGGGGACCGCCTGCTACTAACAAAGGCTTTTGATTGATAAGAGTCAGTATTTGCTCTGCATCTATCTTTCTTATATCCTCTGTTAAGAGTGTGGTTTCAGGGTGATTCGCAAGATAAGTTTTTGCAGCCCAAGGATCTTTTTCATTCGCTACTGCTACTTTAAAGCCTGCTTGAGTAAGTCCCTCACTTAATCCTCCTGCGCCTGCAAATAAATCTATCGCTATTGGTTTCATTTTGTTTTTTCCTTTTTGAATGTAATTTTTAGCGTGAGTGGTTTATCAGAATCTTCAATCAAGACCTTATGACCTTCCTTGATATTGTACGAGTTAAGATAATCTGTTGGTATCTGTATCCTTCCTAATTTTTGAACTTTTCTAGGCCATCTCATCTTTTTAATTCTTTCTATACTGAATTTAGTATTTTTTAATACTATTAATAGTATATAAAACTTTCGATTTACAATACAAAGATTCATACATATAAACTATTTACTTATGTAAACTATCATATTACTAAGTTAATTTGAATGCATACTCCAACCGACATTTATAAAAATCAGACGAACTTCAGCTACTTACAGAAGACGTTATCAAAAAGCTTGGTCAAAATGGAACGCCCGAACATTACGAGTTCACAAAAAAACTCCTAAGTAGTTATCCATCTCAAGAGAAAGAAATCTACTCTCAGGATTGGCAGGCTTATAATCAAGCTCAGAGCAAGGAAAAGCTTGTTTTAAATAGTTTGAGATTCAGAGGAGCCATTGACGCGTTTCAGTCTATTTCTTGCAATAAATACAAAAAAATTATCTATATCACATCCTATGAACTTCCTCCCTAATTCTTTGGCTGCTACTGCTGTACTTCCAATTCCTATAAATGGATCAAGTATTATATCACTCTGATTGCTTGATAGCAAGATTAGTTTTCTTAGGATAAAAAGTGGTTTTTGTGTTGGATGAATAGCTTGATTGTTTTTATCTCTCAGTCTTTCTTTGCCTTGTAAAGCAGATGATATGAATGTGTTGTGCATTTCAGATTGTTTAGTGAAGTTGAACGTGATGCTTCCTGGTTTTACTTTCTCGTTTATAGCGTATATTATATATTCATTGGCAAAGACAAAGTTGGTCTTGCTCATTCTGGGTGCCGGATTGGTTTTGTACCAAACTAAGAGGTTTCTGAAGAACCAGTCATTTTTCTCCATAAGCCCCATATAAAGCGGAATTTGCTTGGTACCGCAGAAGATATAGATCTGGCCATTTGGCTTCAGAACTCGCTTTAATTCCCGCAAAACAGGCTCAGGATCAAAGCCAAAGTCCCAGTCTCCAAAGTTCTTCCGGATTATCCTGCCATTAAACTTGAGGTCTTGTTTCTGGGAAACATTGTAGGGTGGATCAGTAACCACAAGATCAACAGAATTATCAGGAATCTGCCTTAAGTATTCCAAGCAGTCCATGCAAGCAATCTGGTTAAGCTTCATGGAAGTCTAAAGATTGACCTGCCAGAAATCTAAAGCTCGGAATAAGTGTCACGTAATCCGACATAAACAAAAGCCAGATGCCAGCCTAGAGCTTGTTATGGACATGGAAAGTTATCTGCTACAAGAAAAAGAAAGGCTTATAAGCAAGTTTAAATGCCAGACAATTGAAGATGTGATACAAATTCTGGAAGGCATCTTGGCGTCTCAAAAAGAGCCAAAATGTAGTCCTTGACTGTCACGCACTCGGCGTTCGCCCTGGCGGGGCTACTATCTTTTCTCAGAATCCTTCTTTGCCTAATTTTCTCAGGACGGTTCTTATTTCCCCGATAACTTGTTGCTGGTCTTTCTTGTCTGACATCCTCACGAATTTTATTATGAGGT
>Ga0315274_10002222_pt1 | contig 29450 bp, 20 predicted proteins | sample YL17G02_20_MG_FD_203700 | JGI IMG/M metagenome (GOLD analysis project Ga0315274, IMG submission 203700) | Sediment microbial communities from Yellowstone Lake, YNP, Wyoming, USA - YL17G02_20 | ecosystem: Environmental > Aquatic > Freshwater > Lake > Sediment | place: USA: Wyoming | collected...
CAGCGATCCGCCTCCCGAAACGATCCTCCCCCCTTCCTCCAAGAAAAGTGGAAAAAACGAGAACGACAGGATCGATGATGAGCTCGTACGTTCGGTCATAATTCCCTGTTTCAAAGGCGTAAGAGTGATCTTTGACGCGCTTGAAGGCTACGTCGACGGCCACCCGGCTCCCGGCAATCATCTGATAACCAACGGGCTTCCGGTTGACCAGTTTGCCGAACTTGGTCGTTACGATGAGATTCCCGTCTTGATCGATTCTCGTTCCCCCGACATCCTGGTATTCAAACTGGATCGAACTCACTTCTCCGCCCGGTTTGACGATCCAGTCGTATTCGATTTCATTCTCCAAGCCGTAGACTTTGAGATCAATAGCCGGGTAGATCTTCTTGTAGAGGATCGCCGAGGAGGTCTTGACTCCTTTTACCCATTTTTCGGGATCGTTTCCCAGGAAATAGTTCACTAGGTGCTCGGACGGTTCGACGGCCAGGATGTTCGGATTGTTGCCGGAGTTCCGGAAGATCAGCCTCGAGATGTCTCTTTCGTATTCGGTGGCCGTTCTTTCGGACTGAAGCGATTTCTTTTTCCTGGCGAAGTCGAAGATCAACTCTTTCTCTGCGGCCCACAGGACGTAGGAAGAAGCCCTGGCGCAAAAAGCGGCCTGTCTGTCAAACTGCCCCCGATTAGGGATGAAATAGAGAGGTATGGCCGCAAAATCAGGCCTGTTTCTGCCGGATTGTAATCCGCCTGATTCTGGCCTTGCGATGTGGACCGCCGTGCTGCTTTGATCCCTCATTTGGGATGTCACAGACATCGAGAGGATCACAATAAAAGAAATCAATCCGATTGCCCTTTTCACTTTTGCCTCCTTGCGGTATTTAAGTATTAAGGAGCTGTTTTTCGGCCGCGCCTGCTCGCGGGCGCGTCGTCGCCTCGAAGCTCCCATCCACCCATTATTGAAATAATATGTCGGAGCTCATAACATGTCAAGGGCTGCCGTCAGGCGTTCTTGGGGGACTGCACACTTCTCAAAAACAAGACTTTTCACGCCTTTCACGACAGGACGAATGTCAAAGAATTCATGCTTGTCCCCGTCAGCCTCCTGGACGTAGCGCCCTCCAAGCGGCCTTGAGACCGTGAGGTTGCGCCGATTCCAGCCTTGATGCCCGGTCGCGGCCGTCGACTCGGAGCAGGATGGCGAGGTCGGCGGCGCTTGATCGTCAATAAAGTGTGTAAGGAAAATACAGATTCGAGATGATATCCAAATCCCTCTGGATATAAACATAATAATCCCCGGGAGGGGCGTCAGGAATATCCACCCAGATGCTATAACGACCCCAGGAATAGACATTCACTGTATAAGAGCCCGCCGTATCAGAGTCCATCTTGACGACATTTGAACCCTGCGTAGCTCCGAAACCCCATCCCTCGATTGCGATTTCCTCCTTGCCAAAATCGCCATAATCATGAATTCCAGCGATATGCATCAAAAGCCGCTGGTAATGGATGTTGGAAATGACCGCCCCGGCTTCTTTGATGGAGAAGGCATAGAGATGGTCCCAGTCAATGGGAGGTTCAAGCCAGCCGGACGGCGAAAGCCAGATCAGAGAGTTGGACCATGCCATTATATTCTTGGGATCTACAGGCACTCCATTGCATAAGAGGCGGCGCTTCCCGCCCCGCTGATTGCCGAGGTTCTGGTCCACGACGAGGACTTCACTCGGCCTGCAAGTCCACTGCGACTCGGGATAGACCAATTTGACATCCTCGATCGTGACGTTGACGGCCCCGAGTTTGGCGATAAATACATCCTGTCCACCGTACAAGCTTTTATCTCCGGATGATGGGGCTGGAAAATTGTCCGAGGACGTAAAACCCGTCAGATAGGCGGAGCTGCTGCCGTCGAGGGCGAGGGCATAAGCGGCGTCGTTCTTGTCTCCGCCAAGCGTAAGTCGAGCGGACGATCTTAGCGCCGCTCGGCGCTAGCTTCGTCAGGAAAGCGTCCTGGCCGCCGCTGTGGACATTATTGATGCAGATCAGGGTCGGGAAGTCGGATGAATTCGTGAATCCCGCAGTAAAGGCTGTCATATCCGACGCTACAGCAACTGCGTATCCGGCGTCTTCGCGGAGTCCTCCCAAGAAGGTCGAATAGCCAAGACTCTGATCCGGCCGGTCCTAACGCTGGAGCGTCTCTTTTTCCTGGAGCCTGAGGGCAAGGTTGGTTATCGCTGGGGCCGGGACGGCGCAGAGCGGGAGACGATGGACTATCTGGAGTTCATCGCCCGGGTGAGTTCGCACATCCCCGACAAGGGGCAGGCTATGGTGCGTTATGATGGACTCTCCGCCAACGCCCATCGAGGGAAGGTGCGGAAAGCGGTCGTCTCTCCTCTAACGCTGCGGATGAGCGAGGAGGATCGGAAGCCCGTCCCCTCCAAAGGCTGGGCGGCCATGATCCGAAAGGTCTATGAGGTCGACCCGATGGTCTGTCTGAAATGCGGCGGGACGATGAAGGTCATCGCCTTCATCACGGAGTATGCCGTCGTGGATCGGATGATCAACCATCTGAAGCTGACGTTTGTGGCCGAGAAGCCCCCATCTTCTCATGTCTTCACCCGGATCGCCCTGATGGCGGTCGAGGATCGGGCAGAGTATTTTTGAGGTCAGCGATTTCATGAGGGGGGAGAGGTCTCGCGTTTTCAGGGCTATTTTCCGATCGTTCGCGACGATAATGCGGCCGGACAGCCTCCTTCGCGGCCATCTTCGTGTTGTTGACATCGATCCGCCGCCGGAGATATTATAATTTCGCAATGGGCGGTATCGATTCCGAGCTTAATGAGAGGGAATGTCGCGGAGCGCGAAAAAGCAAATCCTTATCCCTGAATGCGTTTCGATGTTTACGTCCTTAGAAATTCGAAGAATGGGGGAGTTATACCATGAAAGATTCTTGCCGTCGTCGTGAGTTCTTGCAGCGTCTGGCGATGATGGGCGGGGCTTTCTCCATCGGTACTGGCCTAATCCGTCAAAACGTTTCTCACCCGGTTCCTCTCACCAAGCGGATTCTCGGCCGCACGGGCGCGAAGGTTCCCGTCCTTGGGATCGGCCTTGGACCTCTCGGAATCGCCAAGTTCTCGCCTCAGGAGCTTCAGAGCGTGGTCGAGACGGCCATCGAGGAATGGGGATCTCCCCTCCTGGTCGATGTCCAATGGGATTATGGCGATGCTGAGACCGACATCGCCCCTCTCCTCAAAAAGCGCCGGGCCGACATCTTCATCGTGACCAAGACGTGGGAGCAGGAAAAGCCCAAGGTCATCGCCTCCGTCGAGGACAGCCTCCGGAGACTCGGCGTCGATCGAGCCGACGCGGTTCTCATGAACAACATCGGCCTCTTGGATCTCAATCGCATGTTCAAGCCTGACGGTGCTCTGGCCGGGCTTCAGGATCTCAGAAAACGCGGCCTCATTCGGTACGTGGGCGTGAGCGGACACATGCTGACGCGCGCCTTTGTCCGAACGCTGGGAACCGGGGAATTTGACCTGGCCATGCCCGTCGTGAATTTCGTGGATCGCCACACTTACAATTTTGAGGAGAAAGTGATCCCGATCGCCGTGATGCATAACGTCGGCGTCATGGCTATAAAAGTCTTGGGCGGCTCCGCCGCAGGGTACGAGCGCAAGGATCAGCGGGCCAAGCTGGACACTTCGGATATCGAGCCGGCGATCCACTACGCCCTCAGCGTTCCCGGCGTTTCGACCGCCGTCCTCGGCTGCAAGAGCGTCGAGGAGGTGCGTGAAGCCGGGCGAGCCGCTCGACGCTATCGCCCCATGACAGAGGAGCAAATCCGGGCGCTTGTAGCGCGCGGGCGGCAATTGGCCCAGGAATGGGGGACGCATTTAGGAGAGGTTTGATTACCGAAGGAGAAACGATGCGTCAAAAAAGCCGTGGCCTCATCCGCTAAGCGTTTTTCCATTTCCGCGCCCGGCGTTGCGGCCGGATTATTGGCCTCACGCCGAAGCGCGTCGAGGAATACAAGCGACTTCACGCGGCGGCCTGGCCGGGCGTTCTAAGAAAAATCGCTGACTGCGATCGCGTCGACCGGTTTATCACTTCTTTCCCCAAACACGAGGAATTCCACGGGGTCGTTCTCGTCGCGGCGGGGAATCGCATCGTTTTTTAAAAAGGATACGGCCTCCGTTGGAGTGGCGTTCCTGAGTCATTTTTAACGTTTGTGGCAGAGAAGCCGCCGCCCGCCCATGTCTTCGAGCAGCTTGCCCTGATGACAGCCAAGAAGAACGTCGATTATTCTTGATTGTCTCATTATTACGGGGAGCGGAAGTCCATCGTCTTTCGGCCGGTGCGGGAGGGTTTTTCGCCCAAAGCTCCTCTTCTTGGCCGCCTCGAGGATTTCTTGACACCGCCGCCCGGCCGGCGATACAATTCCAGCATCGGTCAGGTGGAAAGATTCATCGCTCAGAAAGAGAATTCAGCCCGCAGGGAGAAAGGAAAATACTATCCGTCGGAACCGAGCCCGTTCAGCGCATTCTCGACGCGAGCGATTTCTCCCAATGCCAGATGAAGTTGTTGCCCAAGACGAGCGCATTGGCCATCTCTTTGGTCGACGTGTACGTGTTCGCGTCGTCCTCGTAGAAGGGGTCCGTGCTGCCGGCCCGGAACAGAACCTTGGCCCTGTTCAGGTAGTTGTCCTCCTTGCCGTACTCATGGGCCAGCACCATGGCATCCGCTCCCAGCATGAGCCAGCTCGACATGTCGGGCTCGTTGTTCTCCGACCTGCTGTTGAAATACCAGCGATAGGGGTAGCCGGCGCGGGCGCCGAATCCGATGTCTTTGACGTCGATCCAGACGTACTTCCGCATGAAGTTCTGGAAGGTGACAATCCGTCTCGCGGCGTTATGCTTGTCGCTGTGTTTGAATTCGGCCAGCATGTCCAGATAAATCCCCAGGCTCTTGCAGTAGTAGTTGAGGAACTGAGGACTCATATAGTCGTCATCCCCGGACTTGCCGGTGGGTCCGTTGATGTAGGGCTGTTTCGCGGGATCGGCCCACCCGACAATCGCATGAGCCGCATTCAGATAGCGTTTATCGGCGGTCGCCGTGTAGGCCGCCGCCATGGCGTTTATGCAATGAGCGGCCGGACGTTCCTGAGTCGCATAAAGCCCCGCTATATATTCCATCAACGCGTATCCCTCCCCATTTCCCTGCGGGAAGTACGTTGATAGAAGCTTATCGTTGGAAATTCGGTAGTAGAAGCAATCGGCCAGCTCGATGGCGGATTCCCAGGCTTTCTCGTACCCGGTCAGATAATAAGCCTGCAGCATCCCGGCGATGCCCGCGGCCAGATCGCAGCTGGCGCCTCCGTAGTTGCGGTGCGGATTTTTAAATCCCTCTTCGTCATGGTAGCTGTGCCCGAACATGATGCCGTCGCTCCAATGGCGCGGCTTATGAAGAGTGTGGAGAACGTCGATATCGGCGATGTGACGATCGGCCGCCTCGGCCAGGGCGAAGTAGCGCGCATCTCCGCCCCGCATCCACTGCACCCACATACCGTGGTCCATGTTGTATTTGAGGTTCATCGGCGAGACATGGTAGCCTTCATAGTCTATAGGCACGTCGCCGTAATCGAAGATCCCGTAAAAATCCAAGCCCTCCAGGCAGGCAAAGATATTGGGAAACCAGTCGCACTCGTCCTCATCGTAGTCGGGGGACGTCGTCAGCTGATAGTCGATGTATTTTTCGTAAAGGGGCCAGTCGGTGGTGTTTCGGGCGCCGACGCGGCCGAGGGCGCCGGAACGCAGGTACCAGCTTGAGGAAGCCGCCGCGAACAAGGGATTGCTGAATTGCCGAGGGAGCGTGCTGTCGCCGGATGAGGGATAGAGAAGGATCTCATGCGTCTTATGCTCTCCGGCCCTCAAGCAGAAGCTGTATCCGGCCGGGCCGAACTCGTCGGGAAAGAGCCCCACCTCAATCTGTTTCTTTGTGAATGATAAGCGGAGGGCCTTGGGAAAGCTTTTCCAAAAATCCTTCACCGCCACCGCCCATTTCTTCGAACCCGCGCCCGCGATCAGCCACCCCTGAGCGGCCCGTCCCTGATTGATCCTCGTCGCCCCGGCCAAGACCCGGTAGCCGCGGAAGCCGACGTAAGCCTGCATGCGAGGCTTGGCATCAAGGGCCTTTCCGTCCCAGTCCTTGATCGTCGGATAGAAATTCCAGTGGGCGGTGCCGCTTGAGTCCTGATAGAGCTTGATGTCCTGGCCGGCCGTTCCTTTGATTTCCTGATCGCCGCCCAACGAATAGCCGATCGTGCCTTTAAGGTCCGTCTCGGCGATCAACGAGATATCGCGGAAGTTGACGCTGCCCGCCGAACCGATATCGTAGCAGCTGATCTGAGCGTACTCGTCCAGGGGGCCGGCCGTGTTGTTTTCGACCGTGTGGAAAAGCCGAACATAGGACTGGCCCGCGTAGAACCAGTAGCGGCTCGTGAAATCCAAGAGCTTCTTGCCGGCCGCGCTGAGGTACTGTCCCTTGACTCTTATCGAAACCCGCATCTTCCCTTTGAGAACGATATCCACATCGGTCGCCCGAGATGCGGAGTAACTGGTTCCATTGGATCCGACGGCCTGGAAGTTGAGGGGGGACTTAAAGCCCGTCCCGGACAGCCGGCCGGTTTGCTTGGATACGACGAAGGAAGCCGCCCCGGTTTTGATTGTGATTGAGGACGCCTGTTCAGTGACGGTCAGCACGGGAAAAGAGGGTTGAGCTCCGGAGTTTTGCACGGTGAAATCCGCTTTCTGTCGCGCGGCCAGGGAAGCAACCTGGAAGTCCACCAGCAGCCATTTGATCGGAGCGGCCGCGTCCGTCGGAGTGGATCCCCAGCGTGCGAGCGGCGTGAACTGAGCGGGCACGGCCTTCCCCGCGCCGTTAACCAGCCTCAGCTTCGTAGTCGTCTTGATGTTGAGATTACGGGGCAGCGGGATCCCCGAAGTGACGGATTCGTTTCGTCGAGCGCTCCCCGTGCTTTCAGATACGGTCAGTTTGACGATATCCGCGGCCTCCAAGCTCAGGCCCAAAATCAAAACGATCGAGACTACGGCCAGGGTCGACAACGACTGCTTTTTCATTTCTTCTTCCGTCCTTCCATGAACCGAGCGCTCATCTCGGCCCGAGTTTTCCCGAATTCCGCAGGCAGACAGAATAGTACTTTTAGGACTGACGCGATGTCAACCCCTCGACTCCCCGGCATGAATGCCGGGGCTTGTTCGGGGTTAACCCTGAGCCCACTCAGCCCCATCCCCTCTAAAGGGGCTGAGTACAAAAGTGTCGCTTCTCGTCCCCGCCCCGAAGCTCCACGGACTTACGTCCGTTGGAGCGCCTGTACTCATGAATCGGAAACGGTTCATGAGTATTGAAAGGCGGGGTAGCGTCGGCGAACGGGTCAAGGCAATCGAGCTCTTCTCAGCAACCCGAATTGACACCCTTCTCATCATGATTTATCATCCTTTCCGGCGGGACGAGGCTTAGGTCCCTTCCGGCCGCTTCTTGGCGCTGAAGCGCGGGCTCTTCAAGGCCACCCACCTCCGGCGGCCGCCAATAAACGGAGGGAAGGTGGCGTCATGAATAGATATGAGAAACTTTAGAATCGTTGGATCCCTCGTCTTGGGAGTTTATGCGCTCCTCGCCCTCATGATCTCGTCCGGGCGCGCCGACGAAACCGGGATTCTCAAGGGCCGCGTTCTCGACGTCGTTTTGAAGAAGCCGATCTCTAACGCCAAAATCGTCCTGGAAGGCACCCCGTTATCCGCGGTCACGAACGACGCGGGCGATTATCTAATCTCCGGCATACCCGCCGGGACCTATCCTTTGACCGTTTCGGCGCGGGGATTCAAATCCACTAAAATTGCGGAGCGGCTGATCCTGGCCGGCCGGGTCATGGTCCAAAACATCGAGCTGGTCGAGACGCCCTACGATGCCGAGGAAGAAATCATCGTCGAAGCCGACGCTATCACAAAGAAAGCGGAGAATCCGCTCAGCCCGTTTCACCTGGACCATACCGAAATCAACCGGATGGCCGGATCGATCGAGGACATCAGCCGCGTCCTCAACATTTTCCCCAGTGTCTCCCGCGTCAATGAACTTTTCAACGACCTCATCGTCCGGGGGGGAAGTCCCTTCGAGAACGGATTCTATCTGGACGGCATTCCCGTCTCCAACATCAATTATTTCCAGAGGGAGGGCGGGAGCGGCGGAGCCCTCGGCATCCTCAACACCGACCTGATCGAAAACGTCGATTTCTCGCCGGGCGGATTCTCCGCCGTTTACGGGGACCGGCTGTCGTCCATCGTCGACATCAAATTCCGGCAAGGGCGAACCGACCGGGTGGCGGGCCGGGCGGACCTGAACATCTCCGGATTAGGGCTGAGCGTCGAAGGCCCTCTCCCCGGAGGAAAGGGCTCCTGGATCCTGTCGGGGAAAAGAAGCTATTACGACATCCTGGCCGGAATCTTTGACATCGGGGTTGTTCCCAACCTGGGAAACATCCATGCCAAGGTCGATTTTCGGTTGACCCCTTGGGACCGGATCATCGTGCTCGACATCTTCGGGACCTGCCGATTGGACTACGGGGTTGAGATCGCCGTCGAGAAGGACATGAATTACGCCATAAACGCCTCCACCAGGCAGAACACGCTGGGGATCGTCTGGCAGCATGTCTGGGGAGATCGGGGCTACTCGGAGACGTCGCTGTCCGGCTCTTATGTCAAGAACCTCGATACGCTCGAAGACCCATTCCTCAATCGAGAATACTTAGGCCGGGATGAGGACGAGCTCACGCTCACCTTAAGGAACGTCAATGTCATCCGCTTCAACGCCCGCCATAAGCTCGAATTCGGTTTTGAGGCGCGGGCCGTCCGAGCCTCGTTCAATAACTACTTTGCCCCGTATGTCGATAGATGGGGACTGGAATTCCCGGGGCTGCAGATCAACGGCCGGTTCCGGGAAAGCTTGTCGGGCGCCTTTGCCAGCCATCGGATCGGCTTTTCGGAAAATGTCTCCCTCGTGGTCGGTTTGCGGGGAGATTATTTCAGCTTCAACCGGGGCTTTCATGTCGCGCCGCGGGCGTCCCTGTCTTGGAAGGCGAGCCGGCGGCTGACCATGAATTTCGGGGGGGGCCTGTTTCGACAAACGCTCTATCCCTTCCTTCTGGTCCGTAATCCGCAAAGCACGTCCCTCAAGGATCCTCGGGCAATTCACCTGATCGCGGGAACGGACATCCGGCTGAGCGAAAGCGCTAAAATGACCCTGGAGTTTTACATCAAGGACTATCGGAACCTGCCCCAGACCCCCGACGATCCCACCCTGTTCATCCTCGACAACAACGTAGCGATGACAGGATACTTTCAATATGACCGCCTGAGCGACGGGGGCCGCGCCGCCTCACGGGGAGTGGAGCTGTTCCTCCAAAAAAAATTCGGCGATCGCTTGAGTGCCGTGGTCAGCGCTTCGCTCTTCCGGGCCCGATACCGGGATTTTGACGGCGTCTGGAGGGACCGGCTCTACGACAATCGATTCCTGCTGACCCTGATCGGCCGCTGCCGGCCGGATGATCGATGGGACATCAACCTCCGCTGGAACTTCGCGGGCGGGATTCCCTACACGCCGTTCGACCTGGAGAAGTCGATGGCGTCCAATATCGGGATCTTCGACCGGTCGAAGTTCTTCAGCGAGCGCTATCCGGACTATCATTCCCTATTCATCAGGGTGGATCGGCGTTTCGTCTTCAGGGCGGCCGTCCTGTCCGTTTACCTGAGCCTGATCAATGCCACCAACCACAAGAATATCTCCCGCTATTATTGGAACCGGACGGATAAAACCGTCTCGGCCGTGAACCAGGCCAGGCGGATTCCCGTGTTCGGGATAGAGCTGGAATTCTGAACCATGTCCATGACGTCTTTTCAATTCGATCCTTCCCTCACCCGGGAATTCATCGATTTCGGCTATTCGCTCTACCGGGACGACCGCCGGCGAATCCCTCCGATTCGCCGGAGCGTCGCCCGCCAGTTCTCGCCCGACTACCCTTTTTACAATAAACAGGGAAACGGCCACAAACACTTCCTGGCCTATCAAGGACGCCGCGTGGTCGGCCGCGTTTCCGCGATGGTCAACGCGGCGCTGCGAGACCACGATGGAACGGCCGTCGGCTTGATCGGTTTTTACGAGTGCCGGGAAGACGAGGCCGCCGCCGCGGCGCTACTGGACGCGGCCCGGAACTGGCTCCGCGAGGAGCACGGGCTCCGGCGGATCTGGGGTCCGATGAATTTCGATACCTGGCACGGCTACCGCTTTCTGACCAAGGGATTCGACCGGGCGCCGTTCTACGGAGAGCCCGACAATAAATCCTATTATCCGGACCAATTCGAACGGTATGGTTTCGTTCGCCGCCGGACCTGGAATTCGATCGAGATCAGCGGCCGGCCCCAACTCGAATCCCTGATCGCCCGCGGGAAGGACCCATACGCCCTCCTCCTCGATCGAGGCTACCGTTTCGTTCCGCCCGGCGGACCGGATCGCCGGAACGACCTGAGGAAGCTCCATGCGTTGATCTCGCGGTCATTCGACGGCTTTTTGGGATTCACGCCGATCGCGTTCGAGGAATTCGAGCGGCTCTTCGACCGGCTGCGGCACGCCCTGGCTCGCCCCATGTCGATGTTCATATATGACGAAGCCGACCGCTTGGTCGGGTTCGGCGTCACTTTGTACGAACTTTCGGAGGCCGTCCGCGCGATGAAGGGACGAGATCATCCGCTCAGCCTGGCGAAATTTCTTTTTTACCGGCGTCGGGCCCGCCGTCTCAATTTTTTCGCGGCGGGCGTCGTTCCGGAAGAGCGGGCCAAGGGAACGGGGATCGGCAAGGCCGGACTTTACTATGTCGTCGACCGGGCCTTGAGGCACGGCTGCCAGGACATCATTTTCGCCTTGATGGCGAAGGAGAATCGAGTCCAGGGGCTGTTTCGCCAGGCCGGCCTGGACGCCCAACGGGAATATGCTTTGTACGAGCTGAACATATGAGCCGCCTGAAGATCCAATACTCTCAATGTTGGGAGGATCCCCGACCGTCCCTTAATGCCCTCGAGATCGGGCCGGAAGACGATGTCCTCTCCATCGCCTCCGGAGGGGACAACAGCTTTGCGCTCCTGTTGGGCCGGCCTCGCTCCCTGACCGTGGTCGACCGGAACCCCGCCCAATTGTTCCTGGTCGAGCTGAAGATCCGGGCGATCGAACATCTCGGCTATGACGAACTCCTGGGATTCGTCGGCATCCGGCCCTGTCCGGATAAGGACAGGATCTATGCCTTCTTGCGGCCGCGCCTGAGCGAAGCGGCCCGCGGCTTTTGGGACAAACGCCCGGCGCTGATCCGGGACGGCCTCCTTCAGATCGGGAAATACGAGCGTTTCTTCCGCGCGATGCGGCGGTACGTCCTGCCCTTGATCCACAGCCCCGGGACGGCGCGGGCTTTTCTCTCCTGTTCCACGATCGAAGAGCAGACGGCGTTCTACAGGGAGATCTGGGCCAATCGAAGATGGCGAACGCTGTTTCGCCTCGTTTTAGGCAAACACTTCTTCGGACGGCTGGGAAGAGACCGGTCTTTATACCGCCACGTGACCATCCCCGATACCGGAGATTACCTCTACCAACGCACATCTCGAAGCCTGGCCGAATGGCCGATCCGGGAGAATCCCTACTTCGTCTTTTTTCTCGCGGGCAACTATCGGTGGCCGGAGAGCTACCCGCTCTGGCTCCAAAGAGAGAATTTCCCAGCCCTGAAGGAGCGGGTGGGCTGCTTGCGGTTGAAACACGGATCTCTGGAAAATGTCATCGGCGCCTCCGGGCCGGGAGCTTTTTCCAAATTCAATCTGTCCAATATTTTCGAATATATGTCGGAAGAGGCTTATGAAATCACGCTCCGACAGCTGCTCCGGGTCTCGCCTTCGGGGGGACGGCTGGCCTTCTGGACCCTGTTCGTCCCCCGGCCTATTCCGGAATCCCTGGGCGGCCGGATCATCCCGATCTCTCCGGACGGCGGCTCTACCCCTCCTTACTCTTCCCGGTCTCTCTATGAGGATTTTTGGGCCTGGCGGATCTTATGACCTTTTCAATTCGCGGCGCGACGGCGATCCTATTCCTCTTGTTTTTCATCTCCACGGGGTTATGGGGAGACGATCCATCGGCGGGACGGCCGCGTCCACCCCTATCGTTTTCGCTGGCCTCGGCCCCCGGCCCCGAAGCTCAGCCGGAAAAAAAACTCGGCCGAGCCGCCCTGGAATATTTTGCCGTCATCGCCGTTCCCCAAGCGCTCTATTGGGCCGGGTACTGGGGCGGGAAAAAGGAGTGGCATTATCGTCTGAACTGGGAAGACCAATCCAAACGATTCTTCAGCTTATGGGCCTGGAAATTCGATTCCAACTGTTTCTATTTAAACTGGATGCATGGTCCGGCCGGAGCGCTCTACTACAACATCGCCCGGAGCAATCGCCTGAATCGGTTCGAGTCTCTCTTGTTCAGCCTGGGCGGTTCCTTCTACTGGGAATATATCGTGGAGTGGCGGGCCGTCGTTTCCATCAACGACAATATCTTCACCGTTCTGGGCGGAATTCCGATCGGGGAAGCCTGGTACACTCTGGGCAAGTATTTCCTCTCCAAGCCCGGGACCGTCAACGGCATCCTCAGTTTTCTCAACCCGGTCCTGAAATTCAACAGCTGGCTCGATCGGAAGACGGGCCCGTCCCTTTCGCGGGAGCCGGATCCCGGCTGGCACGACTTCCGGCTTGCGCTGGGATTCTGGACGGATCCCTCCCACGGCCGGGGACGGCCCGGCTTGAACATGTTCGCGGAAGTCGACGCCCAGCTCCTCAGCCTTCCCGAAGCGGAGAAGCCGGGAGACCTCGATCAGAAGGTCGGCTCGACGCTGTTCAGCGAGATCTCGTTCGATATCGTCACGGCCGGAGGGCTCGCGGACGAGTTCGGCCTGTATTTCCGCTCCGTCTACCTGGGATATTTCCGGAAGAAGATCGATCCGAGCCTTAACGGATATCGCTTCTATCTGGGTCTGGGTTCGGCCTTCAGCTACTTCAAGCAACGGAGCGTTGCGTTTTACGATTCCAACCAAGTCCTTGTCAAGGACATTCAGCTCTTAAAACTGGAAGAGCCGCGGAATTTTCGCGACAAGTTCGCCGCGGCCCATGTCATCGGCCCCGTCTTCGATCTGACCGTCCGCCGCGGCAGGTTCCGGGCGCGGCTGATGGCCGACGCTTATATCGATTTCTCGCTGGTCAACGCCCTGGCCCTGAACACCTACTCCGCGACGCACCATGTCAGCGGCGCGAAAACCACCCTGGTCTACTACGGCTATTATTACGGGTTCGGGGGCAGCCTGTCGCTTCGGCTGGATGTCGAGTATGGGCCTTTCGAACTTCGCGGGCTGTTCGGCGGCCACGCCTGGGGATCGATCGAAGGCCGGGACCATTTCCAGAAGGACGTCCGGGACGATTATCATATCGCGGATTCGCGGACGTCCCTTCGTCTCAGCGCCGGCTACCGATTCGGGACGTCTCCGCTCGTCCTCCTCCTGGCCTATGAAAACATCGGCCGAACGGGTTCGCTCAAGGACGTCTTGAGGACGGAGGCCGAATCCCGTTTCTTTGCCGGCCTTCTCTTCAGGTTTTAGGCGGAGGGATCGCTTGGATCGTCCCCGGCTTGCCGGTGGCGATGGATCCCCGTATAATGAAATCCCTCGAACGCAAATGAACGACTCGGATTCCCCGCCCCAAAAATATGATTTCCGGAAATCATTGAAAGAAGCCCACCGATATCCAGTTTTCGAGTTTCTTCGGATCGAACGCTTCTGGACCCGGCCGATGGCCTCGCTGGTCGTGCGGGCGGTCTTCCGCTCCCGGGTCATGCCCGATCACCTGACCTGGGCCTCTTTTTTCGCAGGCCTCGTCGGCGCCGCCGCATTTTCAGGCGGTTCCCACGCTTCTTTCATCGCCGGCGGAATTTTCGTCCAGGTCTGTTCGATCTTGGATTGCGCCGACGGTATGCTGGCGCGCGCGCGCGATCAGTGTTCCGACCGCGGCGCCTTTTTAGACCTCATCCTCGACCGGATCATCGAGTGTATCGTTCTGGGCGCGCTCGCGGCGGGAGCGTACAGGTCCACCGGCAGCTTCGCCGTGTTGATCACGGCTCTCATCGCCGTCGCCCTGCATTTCCTGCAAGCCTCGATTTATTACCTCCTGCTCCTCTATCGCAAGGATCCGAGGATGGGCCAACTGGCCGAGCTGAGAGGCCTTTTTGCTTTCATGATCATGTTCTTCTCGGTCCTTAACCGGCCGCACTACTTTTTCTATGCTCTATTCGGGGAATCCCTGATTGCGGTCTTCTATCACGTCTTCCGTTTCTTCCGGCCCGCCCGCAGTTGAGACAAGGAGCGCGGCGCGGCCGTTCCCAGCTTCGACTTCAAGCCGGTCGTCGAAATGCCGGCCGTATAGGGCAAATAGACGATCTTCACCCCGACCGATTTGAGTTTCCGTTCAAAGTGTCTGAAGCGGTCGGTGCCGTACCAATCGTCGCCGATGAACAGGACGTCGAACTTCAGTTTTTTCCACATGACGAACTTGTCGAGATCGTCCTGGGGAATCGCCAAATCCACGGCCTTGAGGCCGCTCACGATCTCCAGCCTTTGTTCGAAGGGAACGACGACCTTCCGATTCTTGTAGCCGACGAGCTCGTCGACGGTCACGCCGACGATCAATCGGTCGCAGAGGGCCTTAGCCCTCCGGAGAATCCGGAGATGTCCGACATGAAAGAGATCGAATACTCCGCTCGTGTATCCGACGATCTGCCGCTTCCTGATCACGGGACCGGCCATGATGGGATCATCCTAACCCAAGGCCCGGATAAAGGCAACCAATCCGATCGGTCTCAACGCATCTCGACCTTCACCAAAAACCCGTCAACGAGGCGGCCTTGACAACGATCACCCCTCGGATATCATAGGAAAACGCGGGAGAGAAATGGGATTTAAAATGCGTTTTTCCCAGTCGGTTTGCCTGGCGATATCCCTCCTCGGTGTCTTCTTGTTCCCGGGCGTCGCTTTTTACATCTCCGGCCTTCACGGGGTGCCGGGCCATCAAAGCATCTGCATCGAAGCGTTGACCCATCTCGGAACGATACCCGCCGGCAAGATCACGGAGATAGCCTCGGCATCCATAACTCCGGATTTAAAATACTACAGCTCCGTCTGGCATGTCGTCGATAGCAGCGGCTCCGGCCGTATAATCGACAGCCTGAATCTGATCAAGGAGCAGCGCGATAAGGCCGTTCAAGACGCTTATCATTTTTATGAAAAAAGGCAGGGCGCTTCCTGCGCCGCGACTTTCGGATGCTATCTGCACACCGTCCAGGATTTCTATGCCCACACCAACTGGGTCGATCACCTTGTCGAGTACAATCTGCCCCTGAGAACTTACGACATGGATAATTTGTCGCCTCCCCCGTGGCTGTATTCTTTATCAAGCCTTCATTCTTCCCTGGACAAAGACGGGCCCAACCTCAGCCCTCTCTACTATGCCGCCTACGCCCTCGCCAGGACGGCGACGCAGGAAGAATGGGTCGCCTTCGGAAGGCGGCTCTGCTCGAAATACCCTTCCCTGGCCGATGCGATCTTTCAAGCCAACGGTTTCCCGGCCGTCGGCGCGTTCAAGGCGGCGAAGCCCGACAGCCCAAACCTGAAAAGCCGGTCTCCGACGACCATCGGCTGGTCCAATTTCGTCAGCCTCGAAAACATCAAAGTCTCGCTTTTCAAGAACGGCTCTTGGCAGGGCGACATCGTCACGCTGTCCGACCCGGATATCCAATACCATCGATGGACGGCCGGCCGGCACAGCGGCGGGAACGCCCCGCTGGGAGGGTTCTACCAAATCCGGGTCGCGACGCTCAGCGGATCGCACGCCGCCTTCAGCCGCAACTTCATTTTGTCCGGCCTCCAGATTATCGCCCCCAACGGCGGCGAACATTGGAAAATCGGCGCGACCCGGGAGATTCGATGGGACGCCCTGGGAGTCGTATTCGGCGTTAAAATCTTCCTTTACCAAGGTTCTCTCTGTCTCGGAGAGATCGCCGCCCTCGAAGACGTCGAATCCTACAGCTATGGCTGGAAAGTGGGAAGCTATCTCGGTAGGACCGCATCTCCGGGGTCGGACTACAAGATCCAAATCCGGAGCCAGGACGGTAAAACCTATCAATGGGCCGACAGCAGCGACAGCGGATTTACCCTGGATCGGTAGCGGGCCATGTTTGACGGAATGAATAAAATCGGTTAGATTAGGGAGGCATGAAAGGAAAATATTTGCGAGGTGCCCAATGAAAAAGCGTTTGATTTTCTGTCTCGTGCTGACGGCCCTGTCCGTATCCCTGGCCCTGGCCGACCAGACCTATGTCCTCAAGGTCAAAGTCCAGGCCGCCAACGTCCGGACCGAACCCGACCTGAACGCTCCCGTCATCAAGACGGTCACGCTCGGGACGCTCCTGGAATCGGACGGGAAGTCCGGTGACTGGTACAAGATCTTCGTCGACGACGGCAAAGGGAACCAGGTCACCGGCTACATCAACGCCAAGGTCGTGGAGATCGTCAGCGGCGAGGAGCCCGAGCCGAAGCAACCGGCGCAGCGTCCCGTCGAGGCCGAGCCGGAGCCCGAACCGGCCCCGGTCTATAAACGGCCCGTCGAATACGCCGCCCCTCGAAGTTATTCCAGCGGCGGGTTCAGGCTGCTGGGCGGCCTGGCCAGCACCAACATTTCCTACGACAAGGCCCGGTTCGACGAGCTCCAAGGAGAGGAAGATCTCGCCAAGTATATCAAACCCCGGTCGAGCCCCTTGGGAGGCATCGGCTTCGAGACCGGCTCGCAGATCAGTTTGGAATTCGACTTCATGTACATGCCCAAGGGCGTTAAATTCGAGGGAGAGTACGACGCGACCGCCGAGGGCCAAGGCAAGGTCAATTTCAACGCCGACCTGATCGTCAATCAAGTCAGCGTTCCCGTCTTCATCAAAGTGAAGATCCTGAGGGGCTCCACGCCGTTTGTTTTCGCCGGGGGCGAGGTCGGTTATGTGTTGACAAGCAAACTCACCTATTCCTACACCGCCGACGGCAAAACCACCAAAGGCGAGGAGGACCTCCTCAAGAAGGACAAAAACGGTGAGATCTACATCAACCGGCTTGATTACGGCGCGGTCTTCGGCGGGGGCTTCGAGATGAACCTGGGCGGCCTGGTGCTCTCCATCGAGGGCCGCTATCATATGGGCATGGCGAACTTATTCAAGTCGACTAAAACCACCGAAGGCACGGCCATCAAGGACAATGATTATATCCGCAGCAAGGCGATAGTCGTACTGGGTGGAATCAAGTTCTGAGACGGATTAAAAACTGAAGAACAGACCGCCCGCATAAAAGGTTCCCTGGGCGGCCGTCGCGTTGAAGTGCAGTCCGACTTCCGGGGCGATCCGCCATCGCAATTCGATACCCAGGGTGGGAGAATAAATATAAGAGGGCAGATCGAGGCCGAGAGCCCGGATCTCGTCGAAGTCATGGCCGATTTTCCCGGAAAGCCTGAGGTCGCCGATCGGCGTGCTCAGGGTGGTCGTCTGCTCCATCGAGAGCTCCCCCTGAAAAGGCAGCATCATCAGGCCGGCCTGCAGCGAAAGGTCCAGGCGGCGCGTCCGGAGCGGCGTCCAGCGTCCGAGGAGCGAGAGGGCGAGCCCGTCGAGGCGAACCGAGCCCCGGCCCTGGACATCCAGCCTGGCCAGCGGAAATCCAAGGAACTCGAATGATTCCGAGACCGCCACGGAATAGGGCAGCTTGAAATTGAAATAATCGCCCCGGAGGCCGGCCGAAAAGCGGCTCTCTCCGAAACGATACCAGATCGCCAGCGAAAAGAAACGGCCGGACGAGGGCAGATCGATGTCCGAAAGGTAGGGAGAAACAAGGAGATCGGGGATCGCCGAACTGATCAGTCTGTCGAGCTGGTCCCTGATTACGCGCTCGCACTCTCTCTCAACCACGGTCCGGAAGGGAGACAAGGTCCAGCCGCCGTAAGACAATTCGACGTCGAACGGCCGCGTCTGCCCCACGACCGCTCCGGCCAGGAGGAAAACCCCGAGCGCCGTCTTAATCGCCTTCATGACTCGATTTTATCACAGACCTCCGCCTCCGGAAAGCCGGCGACTTTAAAAGATTTTTCCGGGGTTGAGGATGGCGTTGGGGTCGAAAGTCCGCTTGATCCCCTTCATGAGGGCGATCAAGGCCGGGTCGGCCGAAAGCGATAGGTAATCCTTCTTGACGAGCCCGATCCCGTGCTCGCCGGAAACGACGCCGCCCCGGCGCCGGCCGTCCTCGTAGATGGCGGCCCGGACCGCCTCGAACCGGGGACGCCAGGCCTCCTCGGGGAGCGGGACCATCCGGTTTCCTTCGCAGCGGACCTTCATGATGTGGGTGTGGACGTTTCCATCCGCGGCGTGTCCGAAGGTCGGAAGCCAGATGCGGTTCTCGACCCCGATCTCATGGACGCGCTTGACGTGGCCGGGGATCTCGGCCCGGGGGAGCGATATATCCAGGATCTCGACCGTTCCCGATTTGATGGCCTCGTAGATCTTGCTCCGGATCTGGAGGACCTCGTCCTGCTTCTTGGCCGTGTCGGCGATGTAAACGTCGATCGCCCCCCTCTCCAGACAGACGGCGGCGACCTCTTCCGAGAGGCGGTCCATTTCGGCCTCGGTCGCGGCGTCGAGAATGATCAGCAGGTCGGTCGCTCCGAGACTCGAGGGCCAATGGAGGCGGAGGAAGTCCTCGGTGATCCGGATGACGTCCCTGTCCACGAATTCGACGGCCAGGGGCGTTATGCTCTTCTGAAGCAGGAGCGGCACCGACTCGATCGCCGCGGCCAGATCCGCGTAGGGGATGATCAGCGACCGGGTCAGCTTGAAGGGCGGCAGCAGTTGAATCGTCGCCCGGGTGATGACGCCGAGCGTCCCTTCCGAGCCGATCATGAGATGGAGGAGGCTGTAGCCGGAGCTGGACTTGACGTATTTGCCGCCCAGCCGGACGATCTCGCCCAAGGGCAGGACGACCTCGAGGCCGCGGACGTAGTTGCGGATGACGCCGTATTTGACGGCGCGGCTGCCGCCCGCGTTGGTGGCGATCAGGCCCCCGATCATGGCGCTGGCGTCGCCCGGGTGGGGCGGAAAGGCGTAGCCCCGCTCCTCGACGGCCTTGGCGAAATCGCCCAGGGTGACGCCCGCCTCGACGACGGCCATCTGGTTGGCGGCGTCGACTTCGACGACCCGGTTCATGCGCTCGAGCGAGAGGACGATCCCGCCCTGGGCCGGGACGCAACCTCCGCAGAGGCCGGTCGCCCCGCCCCGGGGCGTCACCGGGAAGAGTTCGCGGTTGGCAAGGCGGAGGACGGCGGCGACCTCCTCGGCCGTCCCAGGTTTGACGACGGCCTCGGGAAGACGGGCGATCTCGCGAAGCGAGAACTCGTCGTGCCCGTAGTCGACAATCCGCTCCAGGTCGGTGAGGACGCCCGAGTCCCCGACGATCGCCGCCAGCTCGCCCAGAATTTCCGGATTCAGCTTTTTATACATTGGACGCCCCTTTAGAATACCGGCGCGGGGACGGCAACGCAAGGGAGTTTTAATCCAGGGACGATTCTTTGTGACGGCGGAACCTCGCTCCGACGTTGTCCAAGAGGACGTAGAAGACGGGGACGACGACCAGGGTCAGGATGGTCGACGAGACAAGCCCTCCGATGATCGTGAACCCGATCGGCGCCCGGAAGTCCGTGCTGGCCCCGATACCGAAGGCGACCGGAATCATGCCCAGGATCATGGCCAGCGAGGTCATCAAAATCGGCCTGAGCCGCGTCGCGCCCGCCTCGAGAATGGCTTCGGCCCGCTCTTTCCCCCGGCGCCGGAGGACGTTCGTGTAGTCGATGAGGAGGATCGAGTTCTTGGTGACGAGCCCCATCAACATGATCAGCCCGATGAAGGCGACCAGATCGAACAGTTTATTGGCGACGAGGAGCCCCAGGACGGCGCCGATGACGGAAAGGGGCAGAGCCAGCATCAGGGCGAACGGCTGGAGGAACGAGCCGAACTGGGAGGCCAGGATCATGTAGACGAAGATGACGGCCAGAACCAGGGAGATGGTCATCGTCGTGAACATCTCCCGGTTCGTCTCGACCTGGCCGCCGAATTCGGTCGTCACGTCCCTGGGGAGATCGAGCGCCGCCAGCCGGGCCTGAACGTCACGCGTGATCTGATTGAGGGCCGCCCCCTTGAGGACATTGGCGACGACCGTCACCTGCCGGATCCGGTCCTTGCGCTTGATCTGGGTCGGGCCGTTGACGACCTTGAACTCCGCGACCTGGTCGAGGGTGATCATCCCGCCCTTCACAGTCGGGATGTAAACCCGGGACAGCCGGTCGAGATCCTTGAGAAGGTCGTCCGTAGCCAGGACCCGGATGTCGTAGAGTTTTTCCCCCTGCCGAAAGCGGGAGGCGATTTCGCCGTCGATGGTGTTCCGCATCATGGCCGCGACCTGGAGGGTGCTGGCGCCGAGCCGGGCCGCCCGGTCCCGATCGATCCGGATCTGGATCTCGGGCTTGGGCGGCTTGTAGTCGGAATTGAGGTCCACCAGCTGGGGGACCTGGGCCAACGCGCCCCGGATCATCTCGGCGGCCCGGGTCAGGCTGTCCAGGTTCGTGCCCTTGATGTTGATCTGGACGGGAAGCTGCATGAAGGCCTGGGCGGCGCTCCCGCCGATCGAGGTCGATTCCTGGAAGGTAATCTTGACGCCGGGAACGCCGGCCAGCTGGGGCCGGATCCGGTCCTGGATCTCGGCGGTCTTGCCGGTCATGGCGAGCTTGACGTTGAGGGTCGCTTCGTCCGGAGCGCCGTCGGTCGTCCCGATGACGGAAAAGACGTTCGAGACCTCGGGCTGCCGGCGGAGGATGGACTCGATCTCGCGGACGGTTTTTTCGGTGGCGGCCAGGGAGCTTCCGGCCGCGACCTGGACGTTGAGGTTGAATTCGGGCCGGGATCCGTGGGGCGTTCCCCCGATTCCGACCAGAGTGAACAGGTAGCCGCTGACGGCGAAGACGGCCAGGGTAATGGCGATGACGGACTTCCGATGGGTGATGGCCCATTTGAGGATGGGACGATAGTTGCGGGCGAGGCCGTCATAGACCCTCGTCACCGCGTGGGTCAGGCGGGCCGAGAACGATTGCCGGGCGTTGGAGCGGACCTCCTTGAAGAAATGGGCCGACAGCATCGGGGCGAAAGTGAAGGCTTCGAAAAGCGAGATGAGAACGGCCGCGGCGATCGTGATCCCGAATTGTTTGAAAAACTTGCCGGCGATCCCGGAGGCGAACGCCGTCGGTAAAAACACGGAGACCAGGGTCAGGGTCGTGGCCAGGACGGCCAGTCCGACCTCGGCCGTCCCCTCGCCGGCCGCCTTCATCGCCGATTTCCCGAGTTTCTCCATGTGCCGGAAGATGTTCTCCCGGACGACGATGGCGTCGTCGATCAGAAGGCCGATCGATAGGCTCAGGGCGAGCAGGGTGATGACGTTGATCGTGAAACCGAGCGCGGCCATGACGGCGTAGGTCCCGATGATGCAGACGGGGAGTCCCGCGATCGTGATCAGGGTGTTCCGGAAGTCCCCGAACGAGAAGAGGACGACCAGGCCGGCCAGCAGGGCGCCTAGAAGGATGCTCTTGAGGACGTCATCCCTCGACTCCTTGATAAAGACGGATTCGTCGGTAGAGAGCTTGATGTCGAGGTCCGGGTAGTTTCGGGCGATCCGGGCTATGGCCTTCTTGACGCCGTCGGCGACCTTGACCGTGTTCGTCCCGGATCGCTTGAGGACGACCAGGGTCACGTTCTCGATCCCGTTGACCCGGGCGATCGTCTTGCGGGTCTTGAAGCCGTCCTCGACGGACGCGACGTCCCGGAGGTAAACCGGATTCCCGCCGGGGCTGGCGACGACGATGCCGCCGATTTCGTCTGTCCTCTGGAACTCGGCCTTGGTCCGGATCAGGAAGTCGTAGTCCCGCTGGGTGACCCGGCCGGCCGGGAGGTTCAGGTTCTCGGACCGGATGGCCTGGCCGACCTGGGCCATCGAAAGGTTGAACAGGGCCAGCTTGGCGTTGTCGACCCGGACCTGGATCTCGCGTTCGAGGCCCCCGAGGACGCTGACGGTTCCGACTCCTTCGACGCGCTCGACGAGCGGTTTGATCTCGTCCTCGACTACGTCCCGGAGGGCGGAAATGCTCAGCCTTCCGTTGCGGCCGACGATTCCGTAAGACACGATGGGCGCCGAAGCGGGGTCGAACTTGTCGATGATCGGCTCGAGGATATCCCGGGGAAGGCCGCTCCGGATCGTCGCGAGCTTGTCCCGGACTTCGTTCGAAGCCTGCTGGGCGTCCTTCTCGAGTTTGAACATGGCGATGATGACCGAGACGCCCTCGGACGATGTCGAGCTGAGCTTGTCGAGGCCGTTGATGGAGCTCAGGACGTCTTCGATCGGCTTGGTGACCTGCTGCTCGACCTCCTCGGGGCCGACGCCGGGGTAGACGGTCGTGACGGCGATGATCGGCAGGGTGATGTCGGGCATGAGGTCGACGCCCAGCCGCGTGTAGGAAACGAGGCCGAGGACCACGATCATGCCGATGACCATGGTGATGAAGACGGGCTGCTTGATGGAGATATCGGCGATCTTCATGGACGCTCCTTATCGGATGCGGCGCGGCCGGATCACGACCCGACCTGGACGATTTTATCGTTGTTCTCGAGCTTGTCGGCCCCGGTCGTGACCACACTCTCGGTCCCGTCGATGCCGGAGGTGATCTCGATCATGTCCTCGACGACGGCGCCGGTCGCGACCTCCTTCATGACGGCTTTGGCGCCGTCGACCGTAAACACGTACTTGCGTCCGCCCCGGTCGACCACCGAAACGATAGGGAGGACGAAGGCGGAGTGCTTCCCCTCCACGAATTCGACCTCGGCGTACATCCCCGGTTTGATCCGGTGGCCGGCGTTGGCGATGCCGACTTCGACTTCGACCGTCCGGGTCATCGGGCTGGAAACGGGGCTGATATTCGTAACCCGGGCCTCGAACACCTCGCCCGGGTAGGCCTGGAGGCGGACCTTGACCGGCTGGCCGATCTTGACAAAGCGGATTCTGAGCTCGTCCACGGCGGCCACGGCCTTGACGGTATCGATGTCGACCAGGATCATCAAGGGGACGCTGGGCCCGACCATGGCCCCCGGGTTTTGGAGGACGCGGACGACGACGCCCTTGACGTCGCTCTTGACCTCGTAGGGGTTGAATTGGTAGCCGACTTCATCCCGGCCGACGACGGCGACGGTCATGCCGGGAACGACGACGCTCCCCATCTTGACGTTGTTCCGGACGACCTTGCCTGGGACTTTGGAGTAGAGGGTGACCTCGGAGTCGGCCTGGACGTTCCCGGACGCCCTGACCGTATCGGTGAATTCCCGGGTCCGGACCGGCGTCGTCCGGACGGAGACGATCCGCTCCGCGATAGGCCGGTTTTGGGCGGCTTTCTTGGCGCGGTAGTTGACGGAAGCCCGGTAGGCGACGACCCCGAGCACTCCCAGCGAGAGGAGGATGACGATGATTCTCTTGATCATGGAAGGACTCCCTTAGGAATGGATGGCCCGTCCGGCGGCCCGGTCGAGGCCGAACTTGCCGAGGATGTGGCTGTAAATGAGCTGGAGAAGGTTCAGGCGGGCGGCGTCCAGGGCGTTCTGGGTTTCGATCAGGTCCGTCATGCTCAGGAGGCCGTTCTGGTACCTCTCCTCCGAAATTTTAAGGGCCTTGGCCGCGTGCTCGATCTTGAGCCGCTCGATCCCGATCTTGTCCTCGATGGTTTTTAGGTCGGCCAGCCCCTGCCGGATGTCGAGCTCGAAGGAGCGCCGGACGTCCGCTTCCTGCTCCTCGACGGTCCGGAGGGCGACCTCGGACTGGGCGACTTGGGCGGCCGTCCTTTGGCCGTCGAAGACGGGATAGGAAACGGCCAGGACGGCGTTCCAGTTGCCGCGGATCGTGTCGATATTGGGCATGAAGCCGTTCTTGAACTCGTAGTTGAAGGCGGCGACCAGATTGGGCTTGTTGGCCGTCTTGGCCAGGGCCATCTGGGTTTGGACGAGGGCCTTCTGGTTCCGGAGCAGGCGGTATTCGATCCGCTGGGCCGCGGCTTCCCGGACGAGGGCTTGAGCGTCGGCCGCGACGGGCTCGAAGCGCAGCTCGCCGTCGCAAGCGAATTCTCGGTCGAGCGGCCGGCCGGCGATCCGATTGTAGGTCATCATGAGCTTGCGGACCGAGTTGCGGATATCGAGCTGCTGGCCGTGCAGGGAGCTGATCTGGACCTGGACCAGCGAGATCTCGAAGTCCGAGGCGATCCCGGCCTTGTAGCGCTCTTCGAGGGTAGCCAGCTTCCGTTCGAACAGGCCGAGGGTTTCGTCAAGGACCTTGAGGGTTTCATCGCTGAACAGGACGCCGTAGAAAATAGGGACGACTTGGTAGGCCAGGGCCTGCCGGGCCAGGGCGACGTTGTCCTGACTGAGGGCGACGCCCGCCTTGCTCAGCTCGACCGCTTTCTCGATCCGTCCCCAGGTGAAGAGAGGCTCGGAGGCGGACAGCCGGAAGCTGTAGTTGTTGGGCGAGACGAACTTGAACTCCTGCATCTTGCCCTCAATAGGGAAGCTGAACTTGCTGACCAGGCTTAGCCGCGTATAGCTCGAGGCGAAATTGACCTGGGGATAATAGAGGCTCTTCGCCTCCTGGACCTTGAGCTCGGCCCCGGCGACCGCCTCGCCCGCGATCTCGAGGGCGGGGCTCGACCGTACGGCCTCGTCGACGAACTGCCGGAGGGTCAGGCGGTCCTGGGCGGACAAGCTCAGGACGGAGACGCAAAAGACTGCCCAAGCTGCAGCGGTTGTTCTTTTAATGAGTGTCATGGGTGCGCTCCTTTGGGGAACCGGGTTCAGAGCGGAACACAGCGGCTTGTGCCGCGGCCCCGTTTCATCAGGGTCCGGATCAAGAGTTCAAGCGATCCGACGAGTTTGCGCCGGTCGTCCCCGCTGAATCCGTTCAAGAACTCCACGATATGATCGACCAGGGCCGTCTCGTAGTCCTTGACGGCCGCCCGCCCCTTCGCGGTCAGGCCGAGCAGGATCTTCCTGCGGTCATCGGACGCGAACTCCCTCTTGACGAGGCCGTCCCGCACCATCCGGTCCAGGAGCTCGGACAGCGTGTTCTTCTTGACCTGGAGGAGGCCCGAAATCTCGGTCGGATGGTGCGGACCCTTGCGGCCGAGGCATTTCAGGATATGGTAGCGGACGACGTTGGTCCGGACATCCGCGCCCGCCCCCGGCACCGACCGGACGACGCCATGGAAAAACCCGGTCAGGACCATCAGATGGGGCGAGATCCGGGCCAGCCGTTCGATATAGTTCATGACACGAATATATCGTGTCACGAACCATTTGTCAACCCCTCGACTCCCCGGCGTCTTCGCCTGTACTCATAAGCCGTTCCAGGCTTATGAGTGCCGGCATGAATGCCGGGGCTTGTTCGGGGTTAACCCTGAGCCCACTCAGCCCCATCCCCTCTAAAGGGGCTGAGTACAAAAGTGTCGCTTCTCGTCCCCGCCTTTCAAGGCGGGGTAGCGTCGGCGAACGGGTCAAGAGGCGGGAGCGCGATATCTTCCGCCCGCGGAGGCGCGCGAATCTCAACGAATGCTGCGAGATATTTCGGCCAGAAACTTTTCGATGTCCCTCAGCCCGGTTCGCATAATATCGCCGACGACAGCATAGTCGATTTTCCCGTAATCGTGGGCGAGGATGTTTCTGAAGCCCACCATTTTTGACAGCCTGGCTGCCAAGCTTTCGGCAATCACCCGCTCTTCCAATAAAATGGAAAAGCTTTCGCTCATGGTCGCGGGTTTACGATAACCCCTGAAGGCTATAAGCGCGTCGGCAAGGTCAATGGCCGCTTGGACGGCTAAATAAAGGTAACGCTCAACCGCGCCTTTCAGGTCGATATCCTTCTCGATGTCTTTCGGCGCGATCTTCTTGTATCGCTCCAATATCTTAAGGTATTTTTTCACCGCGCTTATCTTGTTCTCGATAACGGCTTTGGTGGTCATGTCTTATCTCGCGCTGGTTAGATTGTATCGCAGGAGCATCTCTCGAAAATCGAAATACTCGTGAAGGATTCTCGGCTCGACCAATACTTTATATGGCTCGCGTTCAAATATCAGTTTGCCGCCGGTGATGATGAGGTATTTCATTTCCGAGTTTTCCAGGTCGTTGATCATGACCACATCGACGCCATCCGTTTTGAGCAGTCGGCTGATCTCGCCCATGAGCCGCAAGCGGATATCGAAGACCGCCTTCTTCCGCCCGGTTTGCACATAGACGGCGAAATCGTAATCGCTCAAGGGGCCGGCTTTGCCCTCGGCTCTTGATCCGAAATAATAGACGAGCTTAACCTCCCGGATTTTCTCAAAGATTTTCTTGAGTTTCGATAATTCCCTGTTTTTCATGGCTGGAGGCGAATCGCTTGCCGGCCTGATCCCGACAAACTGTGACCCTATCGAACCGCGAATTTCATTAGAATAGTAGACTTGCCCGCTAAAATTGTCAAACGGACCGAGTTTCAACGCCTGCTTGAAATACCGCGCCGGGAATCATAAGATAAGATAGCGAGGGCAGGGTTTATATGAGCAAAACATTCAACCAGGGCAAGGATGAAATCGCCAAGGGGATAATGTGCATTTAACCAAAGAAAAAGCTAAAGAGAATCTTTCGGCCCTGCTTGCTAAATTCGAGCGGGAGCTCGCTGCCCATAAGATCAGGGAATATAATGAAGAAGCGGCCAAGACCGCCTTTATCCAGCCCCTCCTGAAGGATGTCCTGGGCTGGGATGTCAATGACCGCGATGAGGTCAGTCCCGAGGAGAAAATATCCCGCGGCAGGGTTGATTACGGCCTTAAGATCGGGAATAAAATCAAGATATTTATCGAAGCTAAGCCCCCAAAGGCCGACCTCAACCGTCATATCGAACAGGCCATCCGCTACGGATACAACCGCAAAGGTGTGCCCTTTGTTCTTCTGACGGATTTCGAGGGGATTAAGCTATTTGATGTTACAGTTAAGCCCGACCTCCGCAACCCCCTCAAAGGCCTTAAGCTCGACCTGGAATTGGGACAATATCTAATAAAATTCGACCAGCTCTGGCAGTTGTCCAGAGAATCTGTCGCCGCCGGAAAGCTTGATGAACTACTCCGCGTCAAGCCCAAGGACAGGCTGCCCGTAGACAAAGCTATTCTCGAAGACCTCAAACGGTGGCGTGAGATTTTGGCCAAGGACATTTTCAAGAACAACCCGGAATTATTTCATTCCGGAGACCCGGAGAAGGACGCAAATTATCTCAGAGAAATCACCCAGAAAATCCTCGACCGGATTATCTTCATGCGATCCTGTGAGGATCGGGCGCTCTACCACGGCCGTTCCCTCAAAGAGATATTCGAAGAACGAACGGATGCCGTCGGGACCGGGACTATGGTTTTTCTTAAAAAAGAATTCGAAAGCTACAACATTTTCTTCGACAGCGACCTGTTCAGTCCGAGGGAATGGGAAGCCAAGCTCTCCGTAGATTTCAAGGTAATGAATGAAATCATTCTCGACACGTATAATCCCTATCAGTTCGACGTCATTCCCCTGGAAGTCCTTGGTAACATCTATGAACAGTATCTTGGCTATACCATCCGCTTGACCGAGCATCAGGTTAAATACGAATTAAAGCCCTCGGTGAGAAAAGCCGGCGGAGTTTATTACACGCCGGAATACATCGTCGATTACATCGTCAAGAACACGGTCGGTAAGATGCTTCAGGAGCTGCCGGAAAAAAGGGCCAAAAAGCTGAGAATATTGGACCCAGCCTGCGGCTCCGGAAGTTTTCTCATCAGGGCTTATGAGGAAATGCTCAAATATTATCAAGAGCAGAAGACTAAGAAAATTAAGCCCAGGGAAGGGGAAAGAAGCTTAGGACTTCCCGATGAGAAGCTTCGTCTGAGTATCTACGAGAAAAAGAACATATTAATACAGCATATTTTCGGTGTGGACATCGATGAGCAAGCGGTTGAGGTTACGAGGCTTTCATTGATGCTCAAGATGCTCGACGGAGAGCATGGCATCCCCGCTGGCCGAGGAATCTTGCCTATGCTGGACAAGAATATCAAATGCGGCAACTCTCTGATTTCAGGCAACGCCCTGGAACTCCACAAGTATTTCGGCGAGGATTGGTACAAAGTCAAGCCATTCAATTGGGAGGATGAATTCCCGCAGATCATGAAGGAGGAGGGCGGGTTTGATGTCGTGATCGGCAATCCGCCGTATGGATATATGATTTCAAAACAGCACCTCGAATATTTTTCGAATAGATATTTTTTCCAAGATTATCAAAAAGATTGGTATTTATTATTTCTTGAGCGATATAGCTTAATGCTCAAGCAGAACCGTTTTCTGGGAGTGATTGTTTCTAATACCTGGCTTCAATCAGTGACGTATCAAAGGATACGTAAATACTTAACGACATCCTTCCGATGGCATAGAATCCTTCACTTACCACAAAAGGCTTTTCATGCGACTGTTGACACTCATATTCTCATTTTTGAAAAGAGCGAAAGAGGAATTCAAGATAGGGATATTATTTTTATTGATGTAAAAAGTGAAACAGGTATTGCTTCTTTTAATATTTTACCCGGAAAATTCATTCCAAAAAATGGCAATCCTATAAATATTGTTACATCTCCTGAAAAGCAAATGCTTTTTAAAAAGATTAAATCTGTTTCCATTCCCTTAAGTCAATTATGCAATGTATTTAATGGTGTAAAGCCTTTTGAAAAAGGTAAAGGGACCCCCCCTCAAACAGACGAAATAATAATGAACAAACCATTTGTTAAAGAGGGTAACCAACCTGACAAATCTTGGTTACCTCTCTTAAGAGGAGGCCTTATAAAGCGCTATCAAAATATGTGGGATAAAAATTATTGGATAAAATATGGCCCCTGGTTAGCTGCTCCAAGAGATCCAAGAATATTTGAGGCTCCATCCAAAATTATGGTAAGGCAAACGGGTGATTCAATTATCGCAACGATAATTAAAGAGATTATCATCGCACGAAATAATTTGCATATTTTGCTCCTCAAAAAAGCACAATATAAAATTCAGTATATTCTTGGATTAATGAATTCAAGATTAATGGACTTTTCATATACCTTTATAAATCCTGAGAAAGGAGA
>Ga0315274_10002223_pt1 | contig 29442 bp, 19 predicted proteins | sample YL17G02_20_MG_FD_203700 | JGI IMG/M metagenome (GOLD analysis project Ga0315274, IMG submission 203700) | Sediment microbial communities from Yellowstone Lake, YNP, Wyoming, USA - YL17G02_20 | ecosystem: Environmental > Aquatic > Freshwater > Lake > Sediment | place: USA: Wyoming | collected...
AGCTGACCCGGGCCAAACGATGGTGACGTAGTTGAGCAATGGAGCGATAGCCAACCGTGGGCTGGGCGGCAGCAAGACCGTGGTCTTCAGGATACTGGCAATATTGCGCGGATCCGAGCCCGGCGTATCCGTAGTGACCGCCACCTGGTTGGTGATGGTGCCAGCGGCTGACGGGGTAACGACTATCGTGGCGGTCGCCGCCGTGGCGTCGCTCAGCAACCCGATCGCGCAAGTGATCTTGCCACCGACCTGGGACACAGGACCCTGACTGGATTCGGCGGAAACCAGCGAGACGCCCGCCGGGAGCGTGTCGGTCAACCGGACGTTGGCCGCGTCCTTTGGACCTCGGTTGGTGACCGTGATGGTGTACGTGAGGGGGCTGCCCACCGCAACCGGATCGGGAGCGGCCTTCTGGCTCACGAGCATGTCGGCGGTCGTGAACACTACAAAGTTGCTGGTCGTAGTCGCCGTGCCCGCGGGGGCCGTAATGCTGATCGGACCCGTCACGGCATTGGTCGGGACCTCAGCGCTGATTTGCACCGGGGAAAGAACCTGAAAGGCCGCCGTGGCGGTGCTGAACTTCACCGCGGTGGCGCCCGTGAAGTTGACACCGGTGATCGTCACGGGCGCGCCGCCCTCCCCCCCGCTGGGGGCGAACCCGGTTATCTTCGGCGCGAGGAAGAAATAATTCGTGAGCGTGGTGCCCGTCCCAGCCGGAGTCGTCACGGAGAGCGGACCCGTGGTTGCGCCTTGCGGGACGGTGGCCGAGATCTGCGAGGCATTGACCACCGAGAAAGCCGCGTTAGTCCCGTTGAACTTGAACGCCGTGGCACCGCTGAGATTGGCGCCCGTGACCTTCACGACCGTGCCCGGCGCGCCGGTGGCCGGCGTGAAATCGCTGAGGCGCGGCGCGACCAGGAAGTTGGTGGAAGAGTCCACCACGGCGATCGGGGTCAGCACGGTAATCGGTCCGGTGAGGGCACCGTCGGGGACAGTGGCGAGGAGATTGGTGTTGGAGAGCACCTGGAAGGATGCTGCCGGCTGGCCATTGAACTCCACCCCCAGACTGTCGGTGAAGTTGACTCCGCTAATCGTGATTCGGTCGCCTGGCTGGCCGAAGCCCGGGGTGAAACCGGTGATGATCGGAGGCACGTAGAAGTTGGTTCGACTTGAGCCGGTCCCGAAGGGCGAAGTCACGGTGATCGGCCCGGTCGTGACGCCGACGGGCACGGCGGCGAACATCTGCGTGTCGCTGGGCACCTGAAACGCCGCAGGCAGGCCGTTAAACTTCACCCCGGTGGCCCTGGTGAACTGCGCGCCTTCAACGGTGATGATGGTCCCCGGCCCGCCGGTCGGCGGAAAGAAGTTCGTGATGAATGGTTCCTCCCCGATGACCGTGAAATCCGTCATGCTGCTGAACGTGCCCAGCTCCGTGGTGACGCTGATCCGCCCGGTAGTGGCGCCGAAGGGAACAATGGCGGCGAGCAGCGTGAGGGCCGTCGGTTGGAAAGACGCGCTCCAGCCATTGAACTTCACGGCGGTCGCGCCGCTGAAATCCGGCCCGGTGATCCACACTTGCGTGCCGGGTTTGCCAAACTTCGGATCAAAGTCCGTAATCATCTGGCTCAGGCCCGCGCTGGGCACCAGCGCCAGGCTCAACACCAGCGCCAGAACAAAAAACACGGTGCGTCTCATCTTGGTCTGGGCGATTGCAGCCGCCGGTTGTGGCTCAGCTTGAAAAGTGCATCCACTCGCTTAGCACGCCATCCATTACGGCGCGTAACCTAATGCTTGGGCCGGAAATGTCCAGCCGAGCCTCGGCATCGCCAGGCCGCCAAAGGCCGGCTTGCACGGCAATCGGCCCGCGTGATAGGCTGGGGCCAATGAACACGGGCGCTCAGATTGGCGTAGGCACCGGGCGCCCGCGCTGGCACCGCCAACCGGCGCCATACGACGGATTTCCGCCTTCCGGCGCACCAGGCCGCTTCGGGGCATGAGAGCCATCCAACTCGACCAGCCCGGTTGCTTCACGCCGGTGTGTCTGCCGGAACCCACCACACCTGCGCCGGGCGAGGCCCTCGTCCGCGTCCGCCGCGTCGGCATCTGTGGCACGGACTACAGCGGTTACCTGGGCACGATGCCGTTTTACTCCTACCCCCGCATCCCGGGCCACGAACTGGGGGTCGAAGTCCTCGCGGTGGGCGACGGGGTGACGCAGGTTCAGGCTGGTGATCAGTGCTCGGTGGAGCCATATCTGAATTGCCAAAACTGCTTCGCCTGCCGCCGCGGTCGCGGCAACTGCTGTGAGAACCTGCAAGTGCTGGGCGTGCAGCAGACGATGGTGCCGAGAGGCGACGGCTCCGATCCCGAGGTGCTCAAGGGGCTGGCGGCGCCGTGCCTCGGTCCCATCAATGCCGACGGTGTCGTTGGTTTTGCCGTTCATCTTATGCGCCGACGTGGTTTCACGCTGATCGAGCTGTTAGTCGTCATTGCCATCATTGCGATCCTGGCCAGTCTGTTGTTGCCCGCGCTGTCCAAGGCAAAGGTCCGGGCCCAGGGCATTGGCTGTCTGAACAACATCAAGCAACTGTCGCTGGCGTGGTTCTCATACGCCGATGAGAACAGCGACCGGCTGGTCAACAATCATGGGATCGAACAAACCCAGGTCGGCCGGCAGAACTGGGTCAACAACGTGCTGGATTGGGGCAATAGCGACGACAACACGAACCTGGTGTATCTGACCAACGCCAAGCTCTCGCCGCACCTGAATCGCGCCACGGCCGTATTCAAATGTCCCACGGACCGATCGGTCGCGGCCAACGGTCCCCGCATTCGCAGTGTGTCGATGAACTCGCTGGTGGGCGATCCGGGCGTGCTCACCAACGCGTTCAATCCGGATTACGTGCAGTTCTTCAAGTCGGCGGATTTCACCACCCCGGCGGGCATCTTCGTCTTCCTGGACGAGCATCCCGACACCATCAACGACGGCTTCTTCATGAACCGGATCGAGGAATACAAGTGGGGCAATCTCCCGGCCTCATATCACAACGGCGCGGCCAACCTGTCGTTCGCCGACGGTCATGCCGAGAGTCACCGCTGGAACGTGGCGGACACGGTCAAACCGGCGCGCCAAGGCGGCGTGGGCGGCACCTACGCCCCCAACCAACCGGCGGATTTTCAGTGGCTGAAGGACCGGAGCAGCGTCCGCAAACAGTGAGAACCCCGCACCCCTGCCCGGCAGCCTGGCGTTTCCGACAACCAGCGGAATAAGTGCACTTGTCACCCGGGGTCACCCGGGTCACCCGGGGTCGGACCACGAGAACACTCCAGTCCGCAGTGGTTTGGCCCCGATTGACCCGGACGTTTTTGAGGTTGGAACCATTTTCCGCCACCATTTCCCAATCCCCAGTTGATCCCGCCGTCCTGACGTTCCAAGCGAGAAACCGGCCCGTAAAGAGGCTCCAAGACCTGTTCTCGATCCTCGATCTTGCCGAGCACTCTCGACCACAAGGAGTTGTCATGGTCCGACCCTGAGCTCACTGAGCTCACAAGGTGGCCGACCGAGATCCTGTTCAGCGGCCAGGCGCGGTTTCTACGAGCTTGCCACTGAGTTGCGGCGGGTAGAAGTAGCCCATCGTCTGCATCGCGACGTCGGCGCGGTAAAGACGGTCTTGCATCATGCAAACGCGACGGGTCGTGGCGGGGACGGTTGTGCTGTAAACACGGATTTCGCCGTCGAGCGCGGTGATGATTTCCTCGCGCCAATCGCCAAGACAATCGGCGATGGCCACGATGGCCCCTTGGATCTGGGCGACTTGCTGGCGCGGGTATTTGAAGATTCGGTTGTTGACGACGTAAACCTTGGTCGGGCCGTCCAGCCAGTACACGGCTTTGGGGGCGAGTTCGCCCAGGCTCTGGTCCGAAAGCCGCTCGCCGTTGGCGGCATAAAGCCAGGAGTTGGTGCCGCCCTTGGCCTCGCCCGCGTAGCACTCCAGGCCCGGATGCTCAGGGTCAATGTCCCCCACCATGCCCTGACCATGGACATGGACCGTGCGCTCCGGGCAGCCCCAGAGGAGTCTGCCGGTCTTCGCTTCGACCAGACAGACCTTGTTGCTGGGACCGCCGGGTTCAATGCCGTAGAAGATCTCCAGGCCGGGTCGCGCCGGGTCAATGTCGGCGACGTAACAGGCGTCGGGGTGGCCGAGGCCAGTGGTCCACAGCGGCTTGCCGTCGTGGTCAATCACTGCGGAGCCGATCACAACTTCGTCGCGGCCGTCGTCATCGACATCGGCGGCGTGCAGGCCGTGCATTCCCTGGCCGCGGTACTGCGCGTATGCGCCCGAGGCTTCCCAGGACCACTTGAGCGTGAGCGCCGGATCGTAGGCCTGCAACTTGATGATCTTGTAGGTGCCGCGTTCGACTATCAGGTGCGGACGGTGGCCGTCAAGGTAGGCGATGCCAAGCAGGTTCCGCGAGTAGTAGTTGTAATCGTCGAACCCGTCGCGGCTGGGCCACGGCAGCTTCTTCTTGATCTGGCCGGTGAGTCCGTCGAGCATGACAAGGTATTCAGGGCCGGCGCGCACGTGGCCGGTGGGCTCGCGCGGATCGCCCTCGCCGGCTTTGCAGAAGACTTCAGCCTTGCCGTCGCCGTCGAGGTCATATACGACGATTGGCGAGTACCAGATGCCTTCCTCGATGGCCCAGCCCAGGTCGTAGCGCCACAGGAACGTGCCGTCGTGCCGGTAGGCCTCAAGCTTATAGGTGGCTTCGCTCTTCTTCCAGTAACCGGGCTGTTGGTAGGGGTCGGTGTTGAAGTCCGGCTGCTTGACGAGGTAATCCAGCGCGCCATCGCCGTCGAGGTCCGCGAGGCCGACTTTCTGCGCGCGGTAGTTGCCTTGAAGCTTGATGCCGACGAAGGCGTTGGTCCCCTCCTCGACGTTGGTCGGTTTTGACGCTGCGAGCTTCGTGGCCGACGAAACCGGCTGGACTGTATAGAACCAGCTTTTGCCGTCCGCGGTGGCGTCCACGAGGTTGCACGAAGCCTTGATGGGGTTGTCGGTTAGTTTCTGGCGCGGGCCGTCGGCCGACTTCGCTCGGAAGACATCGAACGCGACATCGGTCGGGTCAGACGCCAGCAGCCGCCAGCCGACGTACACGCCCCCGGCTCTGGTCTGGAGCGCGATGAGGCCGCGGTCGAGAGCTTCGGTCGGGCAGGCCGTCGGTTGACCGCACAGGAACAGGAGTGCCACGAGGCCCATCCGCAACAGGAGAATCTGCGAAGTCGTTTTCATTTTCTGCCTGGGCTGTTTTCGTTCCCAGGAGTAACGAATCGCCACGCGCATGGCAAGCGGGCTTTGATTGGCTTTCGCGAGACCGGGCGCAAGTATTCTTTGAAGATTCCCGCTACCGCCTCGTCCATGACATGATTTCGCAGTGGCCTCGGTGCGCGCACTTATCATAGCATCACCGCACGCAACGAGCATGAAGAGACTCGAGACACACAAATGGCTGCCGCGGCTTCCAGCCACGCTCGGCATTGCAGCCGTTGTGGCCTTGGCCCTCTGGCTCGCGCGCGGGCCGGACACGCGGTTGGGCCTGCGCGTGCCGGGCACGGACCAACCGGTTGGCGGTGACACGCGCGCCGGCACGAATGCCGTGTTGGCGGGCAAGATGATCAAGGGAGACGGCGTGGCAACGCCATTGCCCGGCGCGTGGCCGGCCTTTCGTGGACTTAATCGCGACAACATCAGCGCCGAAGGCAACCTGGCGCGCTCCTGGGGAGCTTCCGGTCCGCGCGAGCTTTGGGCCATTGACGTGGGCGAGGGCTATGCCGGCGCGGCAGTGCTGAATGGTCGCGTCTATGTGATGGACTACGACCGCGCGCACAAGCAGGACGCGTTACGTTGCCTGTCATTGGCTGACGGCAAGGAGATCTGGCGCTACGCCTACCCCGTGTCCGTAAAACGTAATCACGGCATGTCGCGCACCGTGCCTGCGGTGACCGAAAAATACATCGTCGCGATGGGACCGAAGTGCCACGTTGTCTGCCTGGACGCCATGTCCGGCGAATTGCGGTGGGGGTTGGATCTGGTCCGCCAATATGGCGCCACCGTTCCGCAGTGGTATGCCGGACAATGTCCGCTCATCGAAAACGGGGTGGCGATCCTCGCGCCGGGCGGCACGAACGCGCTGTTGATCGCGGTGGATTGCGAGAGCGGCAAAGAATTGTGGCGAACGCCCAACCCCAACGACTGGAAGATGACCCATTCCTCGGTGATGCCGATGGAGTTCGCGGGCCGCCGCATGTATGTCTATTGCGCCAGCCTCGGCGTCGTCGGCGTGTCGGCCAAGGACGGCGCCCTGCTCTGGCAGACCACCAACTGGCACATCAGCATAGCCAATGTGCCATCGCCCCTGCCCGTGGGGAACGGACGGATTTTCCTTTCCGGGGGGTATGATGCCGGCAGTCTGATGCTGCAACTCAAAGAAGAGGGCGGTCAGATCCGCGTCGAGCCCGTTTTCAAGTTGGACCCGGCCGTGTTCGGGGCGGCACAGCAGACGCCCATCTTGTTTGACCAGCATCTCTACGGCGTGCGGCCCGACGGCCAGTTTGTCTGCCTGGACTTGGACGGCAGAATCGTATGGGCCAGCGGGCCTGGCAACCAGTTTGGGCTGGGCTCGTTCCTTATGGCCGGCGGGGTGATCTTCGCCCTTAACGACGGCGGCTGGTTGAGCCTGATGGAAGCCACACCGGCCAGATTCAACCTGCTGGCCCGGTCGCAGGTGTTGAAGGGACGGGAATCCTGGGGGCCGATGGCACTGGCAGGGGGCCGGCTGATCGCGCGGGATTCGACCCGGATGGTGTGCCTGGAGGTGGGCGGCCGATAGGTGCGGCGCAAGCCCTCTGTTGGCACCGATACCATGGGCGCACATGAACTATTCGTTTGCTCCGGTCGTTGGCGCTGGTAGATTGGCGGCATGGGTAGAGTGAGCGTCAGAATCAAAGCGCAGAACTGGGCTGACGTCGAGAGACTGGCGGCCGGGGAAACGACCACGCCCGTGCGCACCGTCGAAGCCGAGGCGCTGGTTGATACGGGCGCGACTGGCCTCTACCTGAAATCCTCTGTCGTCCGCCAACTCGGCTTGCGGTGTCTCGGCGAGAAGAACGCCTTGACCATGTCTAACCGACGGGAAACCCGCCGGATTTTTGCGCCTGTGAACCTGGAAATCCAAGGCCGCAACATCCAGTACCAAGTGACCGAACTGCCCGAGGAGTTGCCGAACATCATTGGCCAAATCCCGCTGGAGGGCATGGACTGGGTGGTTGACCCGGTTGGCCAACGGCTGATCGGCAATCCCGCCCACGGCGGCGACCTGCTGCACGAGGAGTTTTGAGGGCTGATCGCCAGACTGGTCTGCTGCCGCAACAGCACGCCGAGCCATGAGCCTTGAGCCGACACAAAACGGAAGCCGTCGCGAGTTTCTGCGCGACGCCGCGCGCTACGCGGCGCTGGGCGTGGTTGCCGCCACGGCCGTGGTGGTTTCACCGTGGCACCGCCAGCCACCGGGCGAGGCGGGCTGCCGGGAACGCGGTCTGTGTAACGGTTGCGTGGCGTTCGACCAGTGCGCTCTGCCAGCGGCGCTGGCCGCCAAGCGTGCCGGGAATGGAGGTTAGCGTATGAGCGAGCTTCACCAGGAATCCAGCCTGTCCCGGCGCCGCTTCCTGATGCGGGGCGTGCGCGTCACCGGCGCGCTCAGCTTGAGCGGCGCGGCGTCGGTTCTGTCCGCCCGGTCGGCGCAGGCGGCGGCGACGAAGCAGAGCAATCCCTTTGCCTATGACCTTGGGGGCTTGGCCAAAACCGATCCCAGGCTGATTCAGTACCAGGAAGTCAGGCGGTTTCGCAGTCCACGTGCGGAAGCCAGACGCATCGCCTCCGGGCCCGAGGGCCGCCTCTACCTCGCGGCCGGAAACTACATCAGCATTCTGGACCGCGAAGGCGGGCTGATTTCGGAAATCGCCCTGTCGGCACCGGCCCGCTGTGCGGCGGTCGCCGGCGACGGCGCCGTCTATGTGAGCCTGCGCGAACATGTCGAAGTGTTCGACGCCAAAGGCCAGCGCCGCGCCAGTTGGGATTCGCCGGGTAAACGGACCTGGTTCACCGGTTTGGCGGCCGGCGAGAACGACGTTTTTGCCGCCGACGCCGGCAACCGTGTGCTGCTGCGTTACGATCGCTCCGGCAAACTGGTCAAGCGCATCGGCGTGAAGGACGCGGCGCGAAACATCCCTGGCTTTGTCATTCCCAGTCCTTATTTCGACGTTAAAATCCACCACGACGGGCTGCTGCGCGTGACGAATCCCGGACGACACCGCATCGAGGCCTACACGTTTGAGGGCGACTTGGAACTGAGTTGGGGTAAAGCTTCAGCCGCTATCGACGGTTTCTGCGGTTGCTGCAATCCGGTCAATATCGCCGTATTGCCCAGCGGCAGCATTGTGACCTGCGAAAAGGGACTGCCCCGCGTCAAGGTCTATTCCGCGGACGGTCAGTTCTCGGCCGTGGTGGCGGGCACGGAATCGTTTCCGGAAAACGCCAGAACGGGCGCCGGGAACAGCGTCTCCGACGGCGTCGTTTCCGGATTGGACGCCGCGGTGGATGGACAAGGCCGCATTTACATACTGGACCTGTGCACGGCCGAGATTCGCATCATGGCCCACAAAGCCAGCAGCCCGAGCTGAGCCGGATATGGATTCCAAGTCACCGGCCAAAGACCCGTTCAACCGGCGCCAGTTCATGCGCGACGGCCTGCGCGCGGCGGCCATAGCCGGCGTCGGCACCCTGGTTGGCGTGGTGGCCGGGCGAGCGACGGCCAAGGGATATGTCTGGCAGATTGATCCGAGCAAGTGCCTGCGCTGCGGCCGTTGCGCGACCAGTTGTGTGCTGGAGCAGTCGGCCGTCAAGTGCGTGCAGAGCTACCCGATCTGCGGCTACTGCGAGCTGTGCACTGGCTACTTTGTTCCGGAACCCAACGCGCTGAACACCGGCGCCGAAAACCAGGTCTGCCCGACCGCGGCCATCAAACGCCGGTTCATCGAGGATCCGTACTACGAGTATTCCATTGACGAGAAGTTGTGCATCGGCTGCGGCAAGTGCGTGGAAGGCTGCACCCGTTTTGGCAACGGCTCCTTCTACCTCCAAGTCCGCCATGACCGCTGCGTGAACTGCAACGAGTGTTCCATCGCGCGGGTCTGCGCCGGTGACGCCTTCCGTCGCGTGCCCGCCGGCGAACCCTGTTTCATCAAGACCACCGCCCACGAATGACGATTCGCCGCCTGAGGTTTGCCCTGTTTTGGCTGTTGGCGTTGCTCTGGAGCGGTGCGGCGCTGGCCCAACAGCGTTTTCCCCCTCCCGAATTCGAAAGCAATTACCGGCTCCCAGGCATTACCATCCTGCCCCCGCGCGCGGATTGGCTGGAGTACCTCGACGTGGCGGTGCTGGTCACGACGCTCGGCCTGGCGACCTGGCTGGCGCTCAAGCAACGCTCGCGCCAGGGCATCTTCGGGCTTTCGCTGTTCTCCCTGCTCTACTTTGGTTTCTATCGCCAGGGCTGCATTTGCGCAATCGGCGCGCCGCAGAACGTCGCCTACGCCTTGTTCAACCCCGGCTATACCGTTCCGCTGGTTGCCCTGGCGTTTTTCCTGCTGCCGCTCGTGTTTGCTTTGTTTGTCGGACGCAGCTTCTGCGCCGCCGTCTGCCCCCACGGCGCGCTCCAGGACCTGATGCTGCTTCGACCGGTCAAAGTGCCTCCGTGGCTGGAACAGGCCCTCGGAATCCTGCCTTATGTGTATCTCGGCGCCGGCGTATTGTTCGCCGCCACCGGCAGCGCCTTCCTCATCTGCCGCTACGACCCGTTTGTCCCGCTGTTCCGCCTGTCGGGCAGCATGACGATGCTCCTGGCGGGCGGGGCGTTTGTCCTGACGGCGATGTTTGTCGGTCGTCCGTATTGCCGTTTTCTGTGCCCTTACGGTGCACTGCTCAAGCTGGCGTCAGCTTTCAGCAAGTGGCGCGTGCGCGTGACGCCCGACTTCTGCACCCAATGCCGGTTGTGCGAGCATTCCTGTCCGTTCGGCGCGTTGCGCGAGCCGTCTGCCGGCGCCGCGGATCCGCAAATGTTGGCGGTGGAGCGCAAACGGCTTGCCTGGGAGTTGCTGCTCCTGCCGCTGTTCGTTGTCGGCATCGGATGGATGGGCTCCAACCTGGGCACCGCGGCCGCAAAGCTCCATCCCACGGTCGGCCTGATGGAACGTTATCTTCAATACCAAAAGCATCCGGTCCCATACCCGCCGCAATCACCGGAGGCGCTGGAGTTGAAGCGCGCCGAGGACAACCTTAAGGAACTGCTGCCGCGTGCCACCGCTGCGCGGAGACAGTCCGCCCTCGCCGGCTGGCTGTTGGGCGGGTGGGTGGGCCTGGTCGTCGGCCTCAAGCTGATCAGCCTCTCCATCCGCCGCGCGCGCACCGACTACGAGCCGGACCGCGGGGCGTGCTTCGCCTGCGGCCGTTGCTTTGAGTATTGTCCGAACGAATTGGTGCGTCGGGGTTTGATGCCGGCATCGGCGTTGAAGGAGGCTGAACACGCAGGCCTGCAACCCACGGGTACCGCAGGGGTCCGGGCACACCAGGAATCACCCAGCCTGTCTGGCAGTGTGGCGCCAACCGGAAAGTGAGATCACCGGCATGCTGATTTCGTTGCCCATCAGGACCCCCGCCGCAACACTCGCCGACGATGAGTGATTCAATGTCCACGATCGCCACCGCCGGTTCCGCCACGCCTTCGGCCGCGAAGGCCGACGCCAGACTCATACGCGCTGGTGTTGCCACGGTGCTGATCGCGGCCATCTTCTGCTTGGTCGTGGCCCTGGCGATGATCATCGGGGAAGTCCGATCCGCGGCCGCTGACCCGCTGAAGTCGCCGCAGATCACCGCCCTCAAAGAGAACCTGGCGGCCGCTCCCAGGGACGAGCCGCTCAAGGAGCAGATCCGTGCGCTCGATCTGCAGGTGCGCCGCCAGTTTTTCCGGCGACTGTCGTTCAATCGCTCCGGCACCTGGCTGCTGTTGGGCGGGGCTGTGGTTCTCCTGCTCGCCGCCAGAGCAACGGCAGGCCTGCAGCGCAAGCTACCCCTGCCTCAACCCAAAGCGGAAGCCGAACAACAGTTGGCCCGGAACTCGAAGCTGGCCCGCTGGTCGGTCTGCGTAAGCGGCGCGGCAGTAGCCGCCACGTTCCTGGTGCTTGCCCTTGCTGTCGGTACAGCGCTGCCCAGGCGACCGAGTGACCTCGACGAATTGCTGAAGGCTCAAGGCCCCGACGACGCCGGCGCGGCTGACGGCCCGTCGCTGGCCGAGATCCGTGACAACTGGCCGCGCTTCCGGGGGCCGGACGGCAACGGCGTGTCCACGCAAACCAACGTGCCGCTGACGTGGGATGTAAAGAGCGGCGCGGGGGTCCTGTGGAAGTCCCCGGTGCCTCTGCCCGGCTTCAGCTCACCCGTTGTCTGGAGCAACCGCGTGTTCGTGTCCGGCAGCGACGTCACCAACTGCGCGGTGTACTGTTTCGACGCGAACACCGGCCAGCTCGTCTGGCAGCGTCTGGTCCGCGATGTGCCGGGCACGCCGGCGAAGCTGCCGGAAGTGCCCGAGTCCACCGGCTTCACCGCCGCCACGATGGCCACCGATGGCCGCCGCGCTTACGCCTTCTTCGCCCACGGCGACCTGGTGGCCTTCAAGTTCGACGGCACAGTGGCGTGGGCAAAGAATATAGGCGTGCCCAGGAATCCGTACGGCCATGCCTCGTCGCTGGCGTTATGGCAGGGAAAACTGATCGTCCAACTCGACCAGGGAGAAGCCGAGCAGGGCATCTCGCGGCTGTTTGCTTTTGAGGCGGCCACCGGGAAGGTCCTCTGGCAACAGGCACGAAAAGTGGCGGCTTCCTGGTCAACCCCGCTGATCATTGAAGCGGCCGGCAAGACGCAGATCATCGCGTTAAGCGTGCCGTGGGTCATGGCGTACGCCGCCAACGACGGCACCGAGCTCTGGCGCGTGGAGGGCATGAGCGGCGAGGTGACCCCGTCGCCGGTTTTCGCCGGCGGCCTGGTGTTTGTCGCGAGTCCGTCGGACAAGCTCATGGCCATCCGCCCGGATGGCCAGGGGGACGTCACCAAAAGCCACGTGGCCTGGACCTCTGAAGAGAATGTCCCCGACATTTCCAGTCCCGTCAGTAACGGCGAACTGGTCTTCACGGCGAACACCGGCGGCCTGTTGACTTGCTTCGACGCGAAGGATGGGAAGAAGCAATTTGAACAGGACTTGAACCTGGAGTGCCAGTCGTCGCCGAGCATTGCCGGCCACCGGCTCTATGTGTTCAGCGCCAAAGGGCCGGTAGTCGTGGCCGAAGTAGCCCGGCAATTCATGGAGTTGGCGCGGCCGGACATGGGGGAGAAGGTCTTCGCCAGCCCGGCCTTTGTGAAGGAGCGGATTTACGTGCGGGGAGCCACGAACCTGTTCTGCCTCGGCGCCAAAGAGGTGAAACTGGCTAACGAACCATGAATCAGCCGAAGCCGAAGCGGCTGAGGATGCTGAAGTATGAGGCCCCTGATTAAACTGTCGCCCGCGGCGTGTGCCACGCGGATTGCGTTGGCCAAGATACGGAACGCGCGCTGTGCGACGCACGGTTCCAGTTTCAGATTTCGAGTTTCGGATTTCCTTCGCCCTTCGGCCTTCGGCCTTCGGACTTCGGACTTCGGACTTCGCCCTTCCCCTCATGCCCACCCTTGACCTGACTTTTGCCGACGAAGCGGTGCAGCGCCTCGGGAAGACGCCCGATGCGGTGATCCCGATCCTGCAAGCCATTCAGGAGCACTACGGCTATCTGCCTGAACAAGTCCTGCGCCGCGTTTGCGAATCGACGCAAATCACCCCCGGAGCCGTCAGCGGCGTCTCGACCTTCTACGACATGTTCCGGCACCAGCCGGCCGGCAAGCACATCGTCCGCGTCTGTCGCGGCACGGCGTGTCATGTCAACGGCGCGGAACGCGTCGAAGACGCCCTGCGCCGGCGCCTGAGGATCCGGGCGGGGGAAGATACGGATCCGGACCGGCAGTTTACGATCGAGCCGGTCGCCTGTCTGGGGTGTTGCACGCTCGCGCCGGTCGTGCGGATCGAGGAAAGCACCTTCGGCCATGTCAGCGCCGAAAAAGTGCCGTCGATCCTCCGCGAGTTTTTCGCCCGACAGGCGGCCAAGGCGGATGGGACAAGGTCCACCGAGTCGCCTTGCGGGGGGGGCAACGGTGGCGTGGAGATTCACGTCGGGCTGGGCTCCTGTTGCATGGCCAAAGGCAGCGACCGGTTGTTCCACGCGTTGCAGGAAAGCGCTCGCGAAACCGGCGCGAACGTCCTGGTCAAGCGCGTCGGCTGCGTGGGCATGTGCCACCGCACGCCGCTCGTGGAAGTCGCCACGCCGGGCAAATCCAGCGCCTTCTACGCCGGTTTGACCGCGGCGCAGGCGCGCGACCTGGTCCAGCGCCACCTGCGCCCGCGCCGTTTCACCCAGCGGGTTTCGCGGCTCTGGACCCGCGCGCTGGACGGCCTGCTCCTGGACACCAGCGACGACCAGGTCAAGCGCCACTCGATCACCTTTCGCGACCCCGGCGTGAAGGCGTTCCTGCGAAAGCAAGTGCACCTGGCCACCGAGCACTTTGGCCAACTCGACCCGTTGAACCTCGAGGAATACCTCGCCCACGAGGGCTTTGTCGCCTTGCGCCGGTGCTTGGAGAGTCCGAAGTCGCAGGCCGGCGGTGAACCTGGTCCGATGCTCTCCCCAGTGCGCCCGAGTGCATCTGCCGATGGCCGGCCGACAGCCCTCTGTCCCGACGAGATCATCTCACTCATCGAGCAGTCCGGCTTGCGCGGCCGGGGCGGCGCCGGTTTTCCCACCGGCCAGAAGTGGCGCGTCGTCCGCAAGCAGCCCGGGGAAGTGAAGTACGTCATCTGCAACGGTGACGAAGGCGACCCCGGCGCGTTCATGGACCGGATGCTGTTGGAGTCGTTCCCGTACCGCATTATCGAAGGCATGGCCATTGCGGCCGTGGCCATCGGCGCGCACGAGGGCATCTTCTACATTCGCCACGAATACCCCCTGGCCGTGCGGCGCGTGAGCGCGGCGATTGCCGAACTGGAACGTCGCGGCTGGCTGGGCGACCGGCTGTTGGGAAGCAGTTATCCCCTGCGGCTTTCCATCATGGAAGGCGCCGGGGCGTTCGTATGCGGCGAGGAGACGGCATTGATCGCGTCGGTCGAGGGCCGCCGGGGGATGCCGCGTTTGCGTCCGCCGTTCCCAGCCCAATCCGGCCTGTGGGGCAAACCGACGCTGATCAACAACGTCGAGACCCTGGCGCTGGTGCCCTGGATCCTGCGCCATGGCGCTGAGGCCTTCGCCGCCATTGGCACCAGGTCGAGCAAAGGGACGAAAGTCTTCGCGCTGGCGGGCAAAATCCAGCGCGGCGGGCTGATTGAGATTCCGATGGGCACGACCCTCCGCGAGATTGTCGAGGACATTGGCGGGGGCGCGGCGGAAGGGCGGCGGTTCAAGGCGGTGCAGATCGGCGGTCCTTCCGGCGGGTGCATCCCGGCGCGGTTGGCGGACACGCCGGTGGACTACGAATCGTTGCGGGACGTGGGCGCCATCATGGGTTCGGGCGGACTGGTGGTGCTGGACGATTCGGCCTGCATGGTGGACATCGCCCGTTACTTTCTCCAATTCACGCAAGACCAGTCCTGTGGCAAATGCACCTTCTGTCGCATTGGCACCAAGCGGATGTTGGAACTGCTGGAGCGCCTTTGCTCCGGCAGGGCCCAACGCCAGCATCTGGAGGAACTGGAACATTTGGCCAGGCAGGTCACCCAGGGCAGCCTGTGCGGCCTGGGCAAAACTGCGCCCAATCCGGTTCTGACCACGCTGCGCTATTTCCGCGACGAATACGAAGCGCACTTGCAGGGCCGCTGCCCCGCGGGCAAGTGCCAGGCGCTCATTCAATACACGGTCACGAATGACTGCACCGGCTGCACACTCTGCGCTCAGCACTGTCCGGTGAACGCGATTCCGATGACGCCGTATCAGAAGCACACCATCAACCTGGACCTGTGCACGCGTTGCGATTCCTGCCGCCAGGTGTGCCCGAATGAGGCGATTGAGGTGAGATGAAAGTAAACCCGAAATCCGAAACCCGAAATCCGAAGGAAAGCCGAACTCCGAAATCCGAACGCGCCAGTGATCGGCCAAGCTCAGGGGAGGACTCTGCATTTTGGGTGTGGTGTGGAGAGTCTGCAAGCGAGCCGCTGAAGATGAACGAAAACGGCCAAGCTCCACCGCCTCCGCCCCGGGAGTTACTCGAAAGAACCGCGCTGTTCGGCGAGGCGATCATCCGGTTCGCGAAGAAGATCCCTCAGAATCCGGTCAACAGCCGTCTGATCGACCAACTCGTGGGCGCGGGTACGAGCGTGGGCGCCAATTTCTGTGAGGCGGACGACTCGGTTTCTGGAAAGGATTTCAAGAACAAAATTGGCACGTGCCGGAAGGAGTCGAAGGAGACGATGTTCTTCCTCCGCATGGTTGCGACGGCAGAGGAGAACCTGGCAGCCGAAGCTCGTAAGCTTTGGCGCGAAGCCAAAGAGCTTAACCTTATTTTCGGCAGCATCTGGCGAAAATAACTCCATGCGCATGACCTACCGCCTTTTCGGATCTCGACCTTCGGATTTCCCTCGGTCCTCGGCCTTCGGGGTTTCGGGTTTCGCGCCGCCGCCATGACCACGTTCACCATCATGATCGATGGCCGTCCCGTAGACGTCACTCCCGGCGAGTCCATCTTGCAGGCGGCGCGCCGGGTGGGCGTCTCGATCCCGACGCTCTGCCATGTCGAGGGCTTCGCGCCTTCGGCCTCCTGTTTCTTGTGTGCGGTACAGATTGAGGGACGGCCCAACCTCTGGCCGTCCTGCGCCATGCCGGTGGCCGATGGCATGGTGGTTTCGACCGATTCGGACGAGGTGCGGGCGGCACGCAAAACGGCCCTGGAACTCCTGATTTCCGACCACACTGGCGACTGCATTGGACCTTGCCGGACCGGATGCCCGGCCCGGTTGGACATCCCCACCTTCATCTCCGGGATTGCCTCAGGTGATCACCGAAAGGCCGCCGGGATCGTAACGGACGACCTGACCTTGCCCGCTTCGCTGGGCCGGGTATGTCCGCGGCTCTGCGAGGAACGATGCCGGCTCTGCGAGGCGGAGGAATCACTCTCGATTCGCAACCTGCACCGTTTCAGCGCCGATTACCAAAGGGATTCCGGCGGGCCGCACGTTCCTGCCAAAGCGGACCTCACCGGGAAGCGGGTGGCCATTGTCGGGGCGGGCCCCGCGGGTCTGGCCGCCGCTTATCATCTGCTCCGCCGTGGCCACGGCGCGGTTCTCTTCGATGCTCATCCTCAGCCCGGCGGCATGTTACGCTACGGCATCCCGGAGTTTCGGCTCCCGCGCAATGTGCTCGATTCCGAGATTAGCGTGATTCGGGCACTGGGCGGCGAATTCCGCCTCGGCCAGAAGCTCGGCCGGGACTTCACACTCGAAGACTTGCGGCGCGACTTCGACGCGATGTTCCTCGCGGTCGGCGCTCAAGGTTCCCGTGGCCTGGGTTGTCCCGGCGAGGAGTTGGCCATGCCCGCGCTCGAGTTTCTTGAGAAGATCGCCGACGGACAGCCGCCAGCCATCGGCAGCCAGGCCGTCATTGTGGGCGGCGGCAATACGGCAATGGACGCCTGTCGCTGCGCTGTGCGGCTGGGCGCGAAGTCGGTGCGCGTGCTCTACCGCCGGACTCGCCGCGAGATGCCCTGTCTGATGGAGGAAGTGGAGGCGGCCGAGGCCGAAGGAGTCAGGATCGAGTTCCTGGTTGCCCCGGTGCGGCTGGAGCGAAAGGATGGCAAGCTGCGTCTGACCTGCCTGCGTATGGAGTTGGGTGCGCCCGACGAAAGCGGACGAGCCCGCCCCGTGCCGGTCCCGGGCTCGGAGTTCGAGGTCGAGGCCACTTCTGTGATCGCGGCGATCGGTCAGGCCGTGGATTTCAACGCGCAGCATGCCGCGAATCTCACGTTCTCAAAATGGGGCATAGCCGTGGACCCGAAGACGCTGGCGACCAATCTCCCGGGCGTTTTCGCCGGCGGCGATGCCGTCACGGGACCGGATCTTGCCGTGCGGGCCGTGGCCGCGGGCAAGCTCGCGGCGGCATCCATAGACCAGCACCTCAGCGGCAGGAAAGTCGTCGGCGCGCCGGAAGCCGTGAATGTCCTCATGGGCAAGCTCAGCGAGGATGAGTTGGCGGTGCTTCTGCGCGAGATCGAGCAGTCACCGCGCGCCGCTATGCCCCACCTTTCGCTGGAAAAACGGCGGACCACGTTCCAGGAGGTGGAATTGGGCTTCTCGCTCCAGGAGGCGGTGCGCGAGTCGCGACGCTGCCTGGGGTGCGGCTGCGGCAAGGCGATTCCCTGTCGGCTCCGCCAGTTTGCGACGGAATACGGCGTGGATCCCCAGCGCTTTATCGGCGAACGGCGTCTCTTCCAGCGGGATACCTCCCATCCCGAGATCATCTTTGAGCCGGGCAAGTGCATCATGTGCGGCGCTTGCGTGCAAGTGGCGGCCCAGGCGGGCGAAGACCTCGGACTGTCCTTCATCGGACGCGGCTTCCGCGCGGGCGTGGCCGTGCCCTTCAACAAGCCCATGGCCGAGGGCCTGCGGAAGTCCGCCAAACGGGCCGCCGAGGTCTGCCCGACCGGCGCCATCATGCTCAAGGGCACGGGCTGCGCCGGCTGTCGGATGGCGTGATCTGACGGGATGAGGGCAGGTCAGCCGGTCCCTCCGGCATCGGTGGCGGGTTCCCGGACTGCGGCTTGGCGACCGTCGCCGCAGCCGCGCCAAAAAAGGGCCGGAGTTTGGCAAATAAAGGTTGGAAGCAACCGGCCGACACCCGGTTAATGGTGCGACTGACTGGATTTTGAGACGCGGCGCCGCGTCAAGCTGGGGCTTGGGAACGCAAACGCTCTTGACTGGGTGGCGGGTTTCTATTACTCCCCTTTGCGCCTCAAGTTATAGTCGGACTGGCAACGAATTGTTTCAACTTATGAAAGAACCGCACATGTTTGGTCGGAAACCCTGGCTCTCAAGAACCCTGCTGTTGCTGGCCTTGAGCCTCCTCGCGCTCCCGTCGTTCGCCAGCGAAGCGGACATTAAGATCCCGGACCTGACCCAGGTGAAGTTTGAGGGGCTGGGCGGCTTTAGTGGCGTGGCGCTGATGTATTTCGGCATCCTGATGTGTGCCATCGGCGCCGTCTTCGGAATCGTGCAATACAAACAGACCAAGGCGCTCCCGGTGCATGAATCGATGAGCAATGTCTCGAACATCATCTGGGAGACCTGCAAGACCTACCTCTTCCAGCAGGGCAAGTTCCTCGTGATCCTGTGGCTGCTGATCGCCGCCTGCATCGTGTACTACTTCGTGGGGCTGCAGGGCAACACCTTTGGCCATGTGCTGGTCATTCTCGCCTGCTCCGTCCTGGGCATTCTCGGCTCCTACGGCGTGGCGTGGTTCGGCATCCGCATCAACACCGTCTCCAACTCGCGCACCTCGTTCTCCGCGCTCAAGGGCAACCCGCTGGCGACCCTCAGCATCCCGCTGCGCTCCGGCATGAGCGTCGGCCTGCTGCTGGTCTGCGTGGAGTTGTTCTTCATGATCTGCATCCTGGTGTTCCTGCCGCGGGACCTGGTCGGCCCCTGCTTCATCGGGTTCGCCATCGGCGAATCGCTCGGCGCCAGCGCGCTGCGTATCTGCGGCGGCATCTTCACCAAGATCGCCGACATCGGCTCGGACCTGATGAAGATCGTGTTCAAGCTCCCCGAAGACGACCCGAAGAATCCCGGCGTGATCGCCGACTGCACCGGGGACAACGCCGGCGACTCGGTCGGTCCGACGGCGGACGGTTTCGAGACCTACGGGGTGACCGGCGTGGCGCTGATCTCGTTCCTCGCGCTGGCACTGGCGGCCAACCCGTCGATTTGTGCGACGCTCATCATCTGGCTGTTCGCCATGCGCGCGTTGATGATCGTGACCTCGCTGGTCTCCTACTTCCTGAACGAAGCGGTCAGCAAGGCCATGTTCGCCGACAAGAAGGATTTCGACTTTGAAGCGCCGTTGACGCATCTGGTGTGGATCACCTCGGCTGTGTCTATCGTCATCACGTTCGCCGCCAGTTACCTGCTGCTGGCGAAGCAGACCGGCCTCCACGCCGACCTCTGGTGGGGGCTCTCGATCATCATCTCGTGCGGCACGGTGGCGGGCGCGCTGATCCCGGAGTTCACCAAGGTCTTTACCAGCACCAACTCGAGGCACGTAAAGGAGGTGACCAATTGCTCCAAACACGGCGGCGCATCGTTGAACATCCTCTCGGGATTCGTGGCCGGCAACATGTCGGCCTTCTGGATGGGCTTGGTCATCCTGTTCCTCATGTTCGTGTCGTACTACTTCTCGCAGTACCCAGCCATCCTCGAGATCATGCCCGACAAGTTCAAGTTCGCCGCGCCGATCTTCGCGTTCGGCCTGGTGGCGTTCGGCTTCCTGGGCATGGGACCGGTGACCATCGCCGTCGATAGCTTCGGGCCGGTCACGGACAACGCCCAGTCCGTCTATGAGCTCAGCCAGATCGAGGGCATCAAGAACGTCAAGGACGGGATCAAGAAGGACTTCGGCTTCGAGGCGGACTTCGAGAACGCCAAGTATCAGCTCGAAAAAGGCGATGGCGCCGGCAACACCTTCAAAGCCACCGCCAAACCGGTGCTCATCGGCACCGCCGTCGTCGGCGCCACGACGATGGTGTTCGGCATCATCATCCTGCTCGAAAACCTGTTTGGCAATGTCATCTCCGAACTGAGCCTCGTGCAACCCAAAGTCATTCTGGGGCTGCTCATGGGCGGCGCGGTAATCTACTGGTTCACCGGCGCCTCGACCCAGGCGGTCGTCACCGGCGCGTATCGCGCGGTCGTCTATATCAAGGAGCACATCAAGTTAGACGCCTCAAAAGCCTCTGTCGCGGACAGCAAGGAAGTCGTCCGCATCTGCACGGTTTATGCGCAGAAGGGCATGTGGAACATTTTTATCGTGATCTTCTCTATGACCCTGGCGCTGTCTTTTTTCAACGCGTACTTCTTCATCGGCTACCTCATCGCCATCGCCTTCTTCGGCCTGTTCCAGGCCATCTTCATGGCCAACGCCGGCGCCGCCTGGGACAACGCCAAGAAAATCGTGGAAGTGGACCTCCGCCAGAAGGGCACCGACCTGCACGCCGCCACGGTCGTCGGCGACACGGTGGGCGATCCCTTCAAGGACACCTCGTCCGTTTCGCTGAACCCGGTGATCAAGTTCACCACGTTGTTCGGCCTGCTCGCCGTAGAAATCGCCGTGACCATGACCAACAAGCCCTTGAGGACGGGCATCGGTGTGTTCTTTTTCCTGGTCGCGCTGATCTTTGTCTATCGCTCCTTCTACGCGATGCGGATTCCGGAAGACAAGAAAGCGACCTCGAACTAATTCGCCAGGCGAGCCGCCGCGCGGTGGCTCGCTTTTCGGTTGCCACACTCAAGGACCGGAAGCACCGCTCAGGCCCTGGCCTCCAGCGCGCCCAGTTGGTTCGCAATCCGACGCCAATGGGTCCCTTTCCAGAAGAGTTGATCGCAACGCGAACACACAAAGTACTCGTCCAGCCAGCGCCAGGTCTTCGGAGGGATCCGCTCGCGCATCGCCTCCTTGTCCACCGGGACCAACTCGCCGCCACAACGCATGCACCGCGGCTCGCCCACGGTCAGTCCATACTCGCGGAACACCAGCGCGAGCTGCTCCGACACCTTCAGCGTCGGCGGCACCCAGAACGCCGGGATCAGTCCGTCCCGCAACACCCGCCGCTCCATTAACAGGCTGTCAGTGGTCAACACGGTCGCCCTCAGTCGTCCCGCCTCACGCACGAGGCAGTTATCATCGATTCCCGGATCCCAAACCGCATCATAGCCGGCGGCGCGCAACCACCGCGCCAAGCCGCCCAATCCGGCATCACAGTAGAACAACACCGGTCCGGGGCGTGGACTCCTCGCCTGCAGCGGACGCCCCGGCACCCGCTGGGAGATCCGATCGTGAATGCGCACCAAGGCGTGCGTCAGGGAGATTCCCTCCTGCTGGCTCAGTTGGCTGGCCCGCCCAAACAACCGCTCTACCCCTTGCTCCAAACGACGCGCGTGCAGGGCCTCGAGCACCGCCCGAAAGCGGGCTTGGTACACTCTGCGAATGCGGCTCATGATGCGGACCGGTTGTGCGTTCGTCCGGTCAGTGGCCGCCAGCTTAAGTCACCCCGCCTTGTCAGGCGAGCCTTGAATCGGGGACTGCTGTGTTGGTGGGGCCGGCACCACCGGGCCGGGCCGAGCTACGCTTCGTCAACCCGGCGGACTGGGAAGGATTCCCCGTGCCTTGATCGCTGGACTGGCGCCCCTCTCAGAGCAGCGGCCGATCGGGAAGAGGGATTGCCACTTCCTGGCCGGATACGGCTCATGGCTGCGGGCTGTCGCCCGCTTTTCCGTTCACTCCTTTTGAAGCTATGCCACCGCGTCGCATGGTCCGAGACCGGGATCCGCCACCCCGGCCAAGCGGCCACTGAAGCCGGTGGGGCCTATCGCGCAACGACGCGCCGGCACACGCAGCATGAGCCCCGTAACCTGGGTCGGTCGAGGCCCGTCCAGCCAGTTAACAGACCACGTTTGCCGGTCTGCCAGCGAGGAATGACTGGACGTTGTCCACCGCAATCCGCATGAGACGTTCCCGCGCGGCGCGCGTGGCCCAGGCAATGTGCGGCGTGATGATGCAGTTCCTGGCCGCGAGGAGCGGATGTGTCGGCGGCGGCGGTTCGACCGACAGGACATCCACGCCGGCTCCGGCGATGCGCCCGGAGTTGAGCGCCTCCGCCAGCGCCACTTCGTCAACCAACGGCCCCCGGCTCGTGTTCAGCAGGAAGGCCCTCGGTTTCATCCAACCCAGGCGCTCGGCATTGACCAGATGCCGCGTCACGGCCGTCAACGGACAGTGCAGGCTCACCACGTCGCTTTGGCGAAACACGGTTTCCAGATCGACGAACCGGGCCGGCATCGTCCCTTGGCTCGGCGCCGTGCGCGTGTGGACCAACACGCTCAGGCCCAATGCGCTCGCCAGTTCGCTCACGGCTTGCCCGATGCGGCCGAAGCCAACGATGCCCATCGTCAGTCCCTCCAACTCGACGAGCGGGTAGTCCCAGAAACAGAAATCCGGGCTGTGGGTCCATTTCCCTTCGTGGACCACGCGGGAGTGGTGCCCGACGTGGAGCGTGAGCTCGAAGAGAAGAGCGAAGGTCAACTGCGCCACCGACCGGGTGCTGTAGGCAGGCACATTGGTGACCACGATCCCGCGCGCGCGCGCCGCGTCCACGTCCACGACGTTGTAGCCAGTGGCCAGCACGCCGATGTACCGGAGGGCTGCCAGACTGAGGATCGTCTCCCGATCCAGCACGGTCTTGTTGGTCAGCACGATCTCTGCGCTCGCCGACCGCGGAACGACTTGCCCGGGGGGCGTACGGTCGTAAACCACAAATTCGCCCAGAGGCTTGAGTGTCTCCCAGCTCAGATCGCCCGGGTTCAAGGTATGGCCATCCAGGACAACAATTCGCATACGAGAACTCCGTGGAAGCGTACCGATTCCGGAGATCCGCGTCCATACCGGTGTTCACTTGAAGTCAAAATCGGCAGATCTGCGCGAGCACGTTCGCTGCTTGTTGCAGAATTGGGCGGATGCGGACCAGACGGGCGTTCGACGCGAGGCACATTTCGCGGTCGAAGCTCTTCAGGAAGCCGACACTGACTTGGATCACGGCCGCAGCAGGTAGATCAGCGGTGGCGATGCTCGGAAGGATTGCGGCCGTGTGCCCTTTGGCGACGACACGAGCGGCCAGAGGGAAGGAGGGGCATTCAATCTGGATGTTCAGTTTCACGCCCTCTTTTTTCGCGACTTGAGCCAACTCGCTGCGGAAACTGCCCTCCCCCTCAAGCGTCGCCAACGGCAGACCGTCGAGCAGCCTCAGGCCGTCCTTGCGCCCAGCCGGCTGAAGGGTGGCGGGAATGAACAGGGAATAGCCCATGACGCCAAGGGACTTGGCCTGGAGAGGACGGGTGACGGCCTCTTTCCGCACCAGGGCGAAGTCAATGACGCCATCGGCCAGGCGTTTGACGGCGTCGGCGGTGGGCAGGTTGAGGAATTTCAACCGGACGTTGGGAAGATGCTCGAGGATTCTGTCCAGACAGGGCAGCAGAAGCCACTGAATGACGCTTTCGCCAGTTCCGATGACGACTTCCACGGGTTGCTTCTTGCAGGCACTCCTGAAATCGGAGAGAGCGGCGCAGCACTCGCGGGCGATGACGTTCAGGCGGGTGCCCGCTTCGGTGAGAGCAATGCCGCGGCCTTTGCGGCGGATCAGCTCCGTGCCGAAGAACTCTTCGAGTTCCTTGATTTGTCGGCTGAAAAGGCTCTGCTTGGCCGGGTCGCCTTTGGCGGCCCTGGTGACGCCCCCGGCCTGGGCTACGAGGCAGAAGCTTTGCAGACGGTCAAAAGACAGCCCGCCTTGCTGGAGCAATTCCGCGAACATGACTCAAGAGTTATGGACTTTGCGAATTTTAGGCTAGAAGAAAATCTACGGGGAGGCAATACTGGCGACGAACTGGAAACAGGTTTCGCTGATGGGCAAACGTGATACAGAAGCGGATGCGCGCATCTTGATTGACGCGCTACTGCGGCAGGCGAGCTGGGACCCGGCGGACAAATCGCAAGTGCGCACGGAGGTCTCCGTCTCCGGCGCCACTGCGCTCCGCGATGCCCCCGTCGGCGCCGAGGTGTCGGAAGAGGAGGACTCCCGGCGCACTGATTACGTGCTGCTGGCGGCAAACGGGCGGCCGCTGGCGGTGACGGAGGCGAAGCGGGGCCGGATTGACCCCTACACAGCGAAGCAGCAAGTCCTACCGCTGGCCAAGTACATTGGGGCGCCCTTCATTTTCCTGTCAAATGGGGAACTGACCTATTTCTGGGACTACGAGAACGACGATGCCCGCATCGTGAGTTCGTTCTACTCCCGGCGCGACCTGGAGCGGCTGCTTTACCTGCGAAAGGAAGCCAAGCCGCTGGCCACGGTGCCCATTCCCGACGATTTCATCCGCGTGGGGGAGGTGCGGATAGTCCGGCCCTACCAGAAGGAGGTCCTGCGGGCACTCGACCATGCGGTGGAGTTGGGGAAGCGCCGGTTCCTGGTTGAGTTGCCGACCGGGACAGGCAAGACCGATGTCATCTGCCTGCACTCGAAACGGATGTTCAAGGCGGGTCGGGCGGAGCGGCTGCTGTTCCTGGTGGACCGCGAGCAACTGGCTGAGCAGGCTATTGGGGCGTTGCAGGACCTGTGTCCCGAATACAGCAGCTATTGGCTAAAGCCGGGCATGGCGATTCAGCACAAGCAAATTACCGTCTGCCTGCTCCAGACGATGATCGGGCGCTACAGCGAGTTCACCAGCGGCTACTTCGACATCGTGATTGCCGATGAGTGCCATCGGTCCATCTATGGAGCGTGGCAGGCAGCGCTGACGCATTTCGACGCCTTCCATATTGGGCTGACCGCGACGCCAGCGGCTTACATTGACCGGAACACCTACCAGTTTTACCAGTGCAAGAACGGGCAACCGGACTTTGCGTTCTCCATCGTCAAGGCGATTGGGGAGGGACACCTGGTTCCGTATCGGTTCGCGAAGCGGATCACGCATCTGATTGCGGAGGGGACAACGATCAACGGGGAGACATACGACCCGGCGGAGTTTGAGCGGGAGTGGACGAACGAGGACACAAACCGCAAGATGATGCAGGAGTTCGACCGGCTGGCCTGGGAAGGCTACAAGGAACTTGCGCCAAAGCAGAAGGAAGGGCCGGGCAAGGCCATTGTGTTCGCCCTGACGAAACACCATGCGGCGCGGCTGGCCTACTACCTGAACCAGCTTCATCCCGATCACGACGGCCGGTATGCGGAAGTCATCACCTCGGATATTCCTGATGCCGCCGCTGCCATCCGACGGTTCAAGAAGGAGGTCTATCCGATGGTGGCGGTGAGCGTGGACATGCTCACGACCGGGTTTGATTGCCGTGAAGTCTTGCACCTCGCCCTTTGCCGAAAGATCTTCAGTCCCATCCTTTACCAGCAGATTCGCGGGCGGGGCACGCGCACGGCGCCGCACATCGAGAAGAAACGGTTCGTGATCTATGACTTCTTCCGGAACCACGAGTATTTCAACGACAGCGAGACGGACATATTCGAGGGTCCGGCGGGCGGTGCCGGCGCCGGAGGCGGCAGGAAAGAGCCGCCCGGCGGGCCGACGGAGTTGGTGGAACTGGGCATCCAGGACGACTGGCTCGACTCGCTTACTTATGTCGAGGTCGGCCCGACGGGCGAGCGTGTCGATAAGAAGGTGTACGTCACGAACTGGGAAGACGCCATCAAGCAGGCGGCCAAGGACGACCCGCTGATCCAGAAAGTGAAGGATCGGGAGCCTCTGACCGCAGAGGAAGAGCGCGCCCTGGCCGAGAAGCTCAACCGCCCGGAGAACTACTTCAACGAGGAGAACCTTCGTTCGGCCTACCGCCGGGCCACGGGCAACCTCATCGAGTTTGTCCGGCACGCGCTGGGGTTGGAGAAGCTGAAGAGCAAGGACGAGGAAGTGACTGAGAACTTCCATGCCTGGTTGGTGTCCAAGAACGTCACGCCCGAGCAGGCGCAATACCTTGCGCTGCTGAAGAACCGCGGCCTGGCGACCGGCAAGGTCGAATTGGAGGACTTGTTCGAGCCGCCACTCTCGATTCTGAATGCGGCGGACGTCGGCATCGAGCTATTCGGCGAGCAGGGCTTGCAGGACATCGTTGCCGACATGAACCAGACGTTGTTCGGCAGGAAGGTGGCTTAATCATTTGAGCCGACTCACGTCGGCTGCTGCGAGAATTTGAAATGAACCAGGAAATACGAAGCAGACTGGACCGGATTTGCGACATCCTGTGGGCGGGGGGCCTGGCGGTCCCGACGCTGTTCGTGGAGCAGATTTCCTACCTCATCTATTTGAAGCTGCTGGACGAACGCGAGGCCGAACTGGAAGTGAGGGCGCGGCTGCTCAAGGGCAAGGGGAACGGCGAGCTGCTTTTCCCCGACCAAGCGAGCCGCTATCGGTGGAGCAACTGGCGGTTCAAAAGCGGGAAGGAGCTGCGTGACTTTTTGGGGGACGAGGTCTTTCCCTACATGGCGTCGCTTTTGAAGGAGGAGCCCCAGGTGGCCATTTATTTCCAGGATGCGAAGCTGGAAATTGAAGACCCGCATGTGCTGAAGGAGGTCATTGACGGCCTGGACACCTTCCAGTTCACGAAGTGGGGCCCGGACGTGAAGGGCGACATCTTCGAGTATCTGCTGCAATACCTTTCCCGGCAGCCGCAGTCGGACATGGGGCAGTTCCGGACGCCACGCCAGATACGGATGGCGATGGTGGAGATGGTGGACCCGGACCTGGGGGACAGCATCTGCGACCTGGCTTGCGGCACTGCTGGGTTTTTGGTGGATTGCGTGGAGCACATCCTGGCCAAGTATTCCGCCGAGCCGCGCGAGGTGCCCATTTACGGAGAGGAGTGGCTGGCAGATCGGGGCTGGACGCTGGCGCAAGCCCGGAAGGAAATCCCCAACCTGCAAACCTACCGCAAGGGAGCCGGTGAGAAGATTCCGGACTGGGAACTGCTGGAGCGGTCCATCTTCGGGTTCGAGGTGTCGCGGCAGATGATGCGGATTTCGATGATGAACCTGGTTTTGCACGGCATCCGCAACGCGCACGTGAAGCGGGCCAACTCCCTGTCCGAACTGGGGGGCATGAGCGACGAGGACCTGCGTCGGCGCTACAAGTGCGTGCTGATGAACCCGCCCTTCGCGGGAATGCTGCCGGCGGAATCGATCCGCAGGGACCTGCCCACACAGTCCAAGAAGAGCGAACTGCTCTTCCTGGGGCTGGCGATGGAGTCGCTCGCGCCGGGTGGCTATTGCGCCATCATTGTGCCGGAGGGGGCGCTATTCGGTTCCACCAGTGGCCACATCGAACTGCGGAAAAAGTTGCTGGAGGATTACGAGTTGCTCGCCGTCATTTCGCTTCCGGCGGGCGTCTTCAAACCCTACGCGGGTGTGAAGACGGGAATCCTGGTTTTCCGCAAGACGGGGGACGGCCAGAGGTCAGAGAAGAAGCACGGGCGGCGGGTGTGGTTCTACGAGATCAAAAACGACGGCTACGACCCGGACAAAATCACTGGAGGCGGACGCCCGGAGACGCCGGAGCGGAACGACATCCCGGAGATGCTGCGCCAGTGGAAGGCCTTCAAGGAATCAGGGTTCAAGAAGCCGCCCGGCACGGAGGCCGGGGCGTTGTTGCCACCGGGAACGGAAGAGCGGAAGTGCTGGTGGGCCAAGATCAGCACCATCGTCGAGAACGATTTCAACCTGGGAGCGGGGCGCTACAAGCCGCAGGTGGCTGAAAAGGCGCCGGAAGAGGACCCGACGGAACTGATCGGCAAGACGTTGAAACTGGAGCGCGAAATTGCCAGCAGCTTGGAGAAACTGTCAAAGGAGGTGGAAAGATCGTGAAACATCCGGCCGCAGAGCGGTGCCAACCATCGGAGAAGATTCGCTCGCCATCGTCGAGCAAATCTATCGGGATTGCCACCAGTGGCGCGGAAATGGTGCCGCTACCCATCCTCGACCACGCTATGACGCTCACCCACATTCCGAAACTAACCGGTTACGAGCACTTGCTGGATGGCATCGTTGAAGTCCTGGAAGCCGCCCGGCGCGGCAGCGTCCGCACCGTCAACGCCATTATGACCGCCGCTTACTGGGAAACGGGAAGGCGGGTCATTGAGTTTGAACAGAAGGGCAGATTTCGGGCTGAATATGGTGAAGAACTGCTGAAAAGACTGGCGGATGACTTGACGGCCAGGTTCGGCAAAGGCTTTGGCCTGGTTAATTTGAGTTACATGCGCCGGTTCTACAAGGCTTGGCCAGCAACCAAGATTCTTCAGACGCTGTCTGAAGAATGTGAACCCAATGCCACTCGGCAGATTCTTCAGACACCGTCTGAAAACTCCGAGACACTGTCTCGGAAATCTCAGAGGTGCCCGCCACCGTCCAACCTTTTCACCCTCGCTGAACTGACCGCCGCTTTCCCGCTCTCCTGGTCCCATTACGTCCTTCTCCTCAAAGCCCGTTCCCCAGAAGCGCGCGCCTTTTACGAAGAGGAAGCCCTGCGTGGTGGCTGGCCGGTACGCACGTTGGACCGCCAGATGTCCACGCTTTTTTACGAACGAACCGCCCTGGCCCGTGATAAGAACGCCATGCTTCGCAAACACGCTAAGGCTAGGCCTGGCGAGGAACTCACCCCCACAGAAGCCGTCAAGGACCCACTCATCCTGGAGTTTTTGAATCTCAAAGATGAGTATTCGGAAACTGATTTGGAGGATGCGCTGATTGATCATCTTCAACAATTCCTCCTGGAATTGGGCGACGATTTCGCCTTTGTGGCCCGCCAGCGCCGCCTCCGGTTGGACAATGAATGGTATCGGGTGGACCTGGTTTTCTTCCACCGCCGCCTCCGTTGCCTTATCGTCATTGATTTGAAGTTGGATAAGTTCACCCATGCCGACGCCGGCCAGATGCATCTCTATCTGAATTACGCCCGCGAACGTTGGGTGAAGCCGGGCGAGAATCCGCCGGTGGGCCTAATCCTGTGCAGCAGCAAAGGCGACGACGTGGCCAAATATGCGCTCGAAAACCTGCCCAACAAAGTGCTCGCCGCCGAATACCGCCTCGCCCTGCCCCCGGAAAAGCGATTGCTGGAGGAACTCCGCCAAACCCGCCGCGCCTGGGAATTGCGCCGGCTCGCCCGCGCGGCCAGAAGTGGAGGTGCACGATGAATCCGCAACGCGGCATCGCGGCGGACCTGGAGAAGCTTCTCAAGGAAATGGAGGCGGCGGGATGAAGTGGAGATCCATCTGCTTGGCTGATGCCTCGCAAGAATTCATCAGTGGTGGGACACCGAGCACCAAGAATCCTGATCTCTGGACGGGGCCAATTCCTTGGATAACCGGCGCCGATGTCGTCGATGGACGGGCGGTCACGGGACGCCGCTTCATCAGTGAGTCTGCTGTGCGAGAAAGCGCGGCAAATGTTGTCCCGCGTG
>Ga0315274_10002224_pt1 | contig 29438 bp, 19 predicted proteins | sample YL17G02_20_MG_FD_203700 | JGI IMG/M metagenome (GOLD analysis project Ga0315274, IMG submission 203700) | Sediment microbial communities from Yellowstone Lake, YNP, Wyoming, USA - YL17G02_20 | ecosystem: Environmental > Aquatic > Freshwater > Lake > Sediment | place: USA: Wyoming | collected...
GTTGGCGGCTATTTCCATCGGCCAAAGGGAGTTCGAGCAGTGGAATCTCGACGTTTCCGCTCTCCGATGTGTGCCCAGCGGCTCCAAGAGCCGTCACTTCAAGCGTCAGGCAAGTCAGGAGTTCTGGGTCCACGGTCGACTCGGCGACGATGTGCCCGAGCCGCGCGAGTTCGGATTGGATAGACGTATCAAAGTCGCTTCGCCGCGTGGGATAAGAGGCACGAACGGCCCGTGCCGGGCTGCTAATACCGTTGGTTGCCGATCGTTCCTGCGGCGTCGCTTCAGGGTGACAGGCGAACCTGCACGTTGACGAACTCGAAGTCGTCAATGTCGCTGTCGCTCGGTGCGGCGATGATCTCTAACGAGTTCTTTCCCGGCCGGAGCAGCGCCGCGTCGAACGGGGCGACGAACTCGCCGAAGCGGCCGTCCTCGGGCGCGTGGTTCAGCCTCTTTTTCAGGGTCGTGCCGTTGATCACCACGCGGTGGTTGCGCTGGACGCCCTTGGCCAGCAAGCGGACCTCGGCCCGGCTGAACTTCGCCGACGCGGAGTCGGGCGACAACTCGAACTCCACCGCGAACTCGGACCCCTCGGATTTTTTCTGGAACTGACTGTTGATCGCCCCGTCGAAATGGTCATCGCCCAGGTGGTGAACATCGGGAACCGCCTCCGTCACCAGTACGGCGTCACTGACCGCTTCGAGTGCGAAATCAACGGTCACCGTGCGGCCTTCCAGTCGCGCCCGTTCCACATTTGCGGACTTCGGCACAAAACCCTTGTGGGACGCGGACAGTGCGAAGAAGTCCGGCACATCCGGTGCGTCCAGCATGTACGTCCCATCCGGTTCCGTAAACGCCGTCACGGGCGTGCGGTCGGGCAGGTCGAGCCGAACCGCCGCGCCGGCCAATGCCCGATGGGTCGCCGCATCCGTCACCACGCCTCGAATGGTGCCGACCGGCAATGGCTCGCCGTCAAGGTCAGCCCTTGCGGACGCTGTCGCGGGATCGATGAAATAAAGCGGCAAATAACGGTAATAGACCTCCAGCATCAGTGTACACAGCGCAGTCTGGTAAATGCGTCCGCCGATCTTGGACCACTCGTCGACCGGATCCCAACTGCCCGCGGCCCGGCCGTCCTTCCGCTGATGCTTGGTCAATTCCTCTGTGAGGGCCTTGTTCCAGGTCTCCCATTCCTTTCCCTGGTGCTGGAAGAGCGCCAGTGATGCGTAATACCAGAAATACGTGCTGGCGTCGGATTCCCAATGGGGAAGATGTTGGAGAATGAAATCCACGGAGTCCCGCATTCGACGATGATCCGGTCGCAAACCGAGGAGCAGTTGAGCGAACATCCCTTCGGCAGTCATGCTCGGCTTGGGACGTTGTCCCGGTTGATAGGCGTACAGTCCCGGCCGCGACCGCTCACTCACCCGGTCGAGCCAGGCTCGCGCCGCATCGAACGCCTCCCCCGACACGTCCACGCCCGCATTCGATGCGCTCTTCAGTGCCATTACCTGCCACCCGAGTACGGAAGTGTCACCGGGTTGCTCCGGATCGTATCGCCAACCGCCGACGTTCGTGTTTCTCGCTCGTTGGATGAACCCGGCGGCGCGCTGCACCGGTTCGAACAACTGCCGATCGCCGGTCATGGCATAGGCCTCGGATAGGGCGATCGTGGCAATGCCGTGACTGTACATCGTCTCCTCACCGCGGAGATCCCCGTCGGTCTTCTGCCGCGACGAAAGCCAACGCAGTCCGCGCTCGACGTTCTCGCGGTATAGACCCGCCTTCACATGCGTATGGCCCGCACCGAGGAAGCAGAGGAGACTTAGCCCCGTAAGTGCGTGATCGGCCTCAATATGCGTCTCCCCGCCGCACTGTCCGCACCCTTGGTCGAAATCCGCGGCGCTCCAATGTCCATCGCGGCTCTGATGGGTGGAAAACCATTGCAGGGCCAGGTCAACGGCCCCTTCCGTCTCCTTACTCCCACCCATCTGTTCGACGATTTCCATCCGCCGATCGGAGAAGCGCTGCACATAGGGGTTCTCCGGCGGCTTTTCCTCCGTGGGGAGGCTCAGTTCCAGTTTCGTCGCCTGGGAGACCGGCCGCAGTTCCGTTGTCGTCGGTGAGCCAACAACGGCGACGCCAATCCGCGCGGGCGCCGCGTCACGCTGCGCCGATGACGCATCGAACAGGCCCATGGACCGTTCATTTGCCCCGCCGTCGCCTGACTGCCGCGCGATCGACATCGTTACCCACGGAACAGCGGCGAGGCCCGCGCCCGGACCCGCCGCAGGCGCTCGCGACGACCCGATCGACAGACTCGGCGTCGGCGGCTTCGGCTCCGACGGCTCGGCGTTGTTCGCGCTCCGGGCGCTTGCGACTGCCCCACTCGTCTCGAGTCCCGGTAACGCCAGCGCCACCGCCGCCGCCGAGAGAGCTGGAACGTTCACCTCTGTTCCCACCGCGACGCGGCCGGGTGGTCGGGGCGCGGCCTCATGCGCAGCGTCGTTGATGTCACCTGCGAATGAGGAATCGTGCCCGCCGCCGCCGGCCAACGCAGCCGACGATGCCGGACTCAGCGAAACGGCGGCCGTTCCCGTAGTCGTTCCAAACGAGCACGGCGTCGCGGCCCGGGCAGACGTCGGTGACGCCGGTGCAGCGATCCCGACCGCGCCTTCCTCCTGCGGCGTAGCTGAACCCGCGACCGCCGCCGGAACGGCTAGCGCAAGAGACGATGCAGCACCGGTGTCATAGGATGGCACCACGGCCAGCGGTGGCGCCGGCGGATGGAGTCCGGACTCGCCCCGCGGTGCGGCATCGTTGGGCGAAACCCGCTCGACGAAACTGCGCCCGGTCGAGAATGCCGTGCCCGCGCCCGTCGTCACCGGCTCGATCGCCGTCCGCATTGCCGCGTAGTCGCCGGCGCCCGTTGGGGCTGAAATCGTGGACCGAGCGATGCGCGGAAGTTCTCCCGTAAGGCCCATCAGCGGTCGTTCCGCTTCCGCGTTGCGGATGGGCGAGGTCACGTCGGGCAACGCCGTTTCCAGCGTCCGAGAAGGCGGGGGCGGGAGGTCTGGCGTGGGCCTCGGCAGCGCGACCAAGAGTCGATCGGAGTGGGTGTCGGAGGGCGGCGACCATTCCCCGATGCTCGCCGGAGGCGAGATGCTCGAACGTTCGACGGTCGTCTGCACGGCGGCCTGCGCGACCTGGAACTCGTCCCGGATGCCCGACCGGTTCGGCGGCGGCAGTTTCATCGGCGCGTACGTCAGTCCACGGGTGAGCGGCCCGCGGATTTGTGTCACCAGGGCATTTCCGCTCCCTGGCCCGGCGAGGGTAATCTGGATCGGCCCTTTGCGACCCCCGGCCATTTCACCCGCGATCGACGAGGCCACTTTCCATACATTGAACACCATCATCAACAACAAATGGGCGGCCAGGGACGCGAGCAGACATTTGGTAAGCAGACTCGGCTTGCGGCTTTGAGCGCTCTTGAAAAGCCCCCACATCGTCAAAAGCAGGAGCAGGGCAAGAAACGCCCACATCAGATTTGGCCCGACTGTCGACCAGACTGCGGTCCAGTCGATCGGCGCCCGCGCGATCGTGTCGACCTGTGTGAACACCTCGCGCGAAGTGGTCTGGTAAAGGTTGTATTCGCGAGTCGCGGTGTTCGGTTCCTCGCTTGGGATCGAGGTTCGACCAGTGGAACGGTCGGAACTGAAATAAAGCGAATACCCGCCCATCGCCAGTGCGGGGTCAAGCTCGTTAGCGATCGTGTTGACGACGGGCCCCAGGTTCGTCGGCGGTAGATGCTCGCCACGAAGTCGGCGCGAGCGATACAGATCAAACCCTCCCACTCCACCCGGCCGGTCGGACGCGAAGTAAATGAAGTCGCCGAAAGGACTGACCGCCGGGGCGCCCTCGTTCGACGGCGAATTAAGTGCGCTCAGTGCGATGGCTTCACCCATGCCATGATCCGTAATGCTCGCGGAATACAGATCATACGTGCGATGGTAGAAATCCTCTCGCAGTGTCGCCGGCCAAGCATTGGGTTTGGGACTTGCAATGTCCTGCGGTTGGGGACGGTTGGACGAAAAATACAACACGCCGGCCTCGGGGGTCAGCGCCGGGCCGTAGTCGTTGTACTCCGAGTTGACTGCGGGCCCCAGGTTCGTCGGCTCCTGCCATCCGTCGCCCCCCCGACGCGAAACCCAAATGTCGTATCCTCCTCGTCCGCCCTCGCGGTCGCTGTAGAAGTAGAGCGACGTACCGTCGGCTGAGGGCTCCGGGCCTAAGTCGTCAGCATCCGAGTTGACGTCACTGAGCGGCTCCGGTTTCGTCCAGCCTTCGTACGTGCGCCGTGAACAGTAAATGTCCGCGTTGTGTCCCGCCTTGCCGCGGACGAAATAGAGCGTCAGGCCGTCGGCACTCATTCGCGGCTCGTAGTCGTCTCCTCCGGTATTGATGGTGTCAGCAAGTGCCGTCGGTGGCTGCCAGAGAACGTCGCGCTTCGCGGCGCCGGCGACCGGCTCTTTGATCAAGTCGGCGTCGGTGTAGAAGGAATGGGTCTCCGGCCGGACTTGCCACACGACCACTGCCAGGGAAGCGATAAGGAGAGTAGCCCCGCAGCCAATGAGAAACCGTTTCATGGCTCGCCTGTCCGGTGAACGATGCCCTCAGTCCCCGAGGATCGTATCGAGATACGGTTCCTGAATGCCGCCGCCCTTGCAGATGTCCAATACGGCGACGACGTTGGCATAGGCCGTCGTCCGGTCGCCGCGCACTGTCACCTTTTGTTCGGGATTCACGGCCGCGGCCTGCGTGACGATGGTGCGCAGGTCCTCCGCCGCAATTGCCCGACCACCCACGATCATGTGCCCGTCGGCGTCTACATTGACGACGATCTCCTTGAGCATGGCGCTGATCGGGCCGCCGGTCGTCGCTCGAGGAAGGGCGATCTGCATTTCCCGCTCCGCCTGTTTGATCGTCGTCGCCAGAAGAAAAAAAACCACGAGATTAAACAGGACGTCGATCATGGGCACAAAATCAATGTGAATGCCCGACTCCGATTCCTGACCCTTAATCAGCATGGCGCTTCCTCCTTATGTCGCGGGAACGGCGGCGAGCGCCGGAATGGGCAACGGCGGCGGCTCAATCTCAGTCGATCGTTCGACCACCCGCGCCGACTGCGGCGCCGAGCCCGAACCAAACCGCTCCATCCATTCGATGGCCGCCGCATCGATGTCCACGATGGTGGAATCGATCTTCCCCTGCACGATGTGATACGCCACCAGAACGGGAATGGCCACCAGTAGTCCCGACGCCGTCGTCGTCCACGCCTCGTAGATACCCTTAGCCAGAAGCTCCGTCTTACCGAGTGCCTCGCTCGAAGCGGCGACCGCCTGAAACGTCTTTATCATTCCGAAGATCGTGCCGACCAGACCGAGCATCGTCGAAACCTGCGGCAGTGCGGAGAGAAGCCGCATCCTTCGCCGTAGGCGAATGACCTCCCTCTGTCCGGCCTCTTCCACGTGCTTTTCGATCTTGTCGAAAGGTTCATCCAAATGTTTGATCGCGGCGGCGAGGACGTTGCCCATTGGGCTTCCCCCGCCTTTGCAATAGTCGATCGCTTTTCTCCGGTCCGCGCGAGGGGCGTCCAACAACTCGCTCACCCGATCGAGCAGACCCGGTGGGATCACGCTTCTCCGGCGAAGGACTAAGAGCCGCTCGATCACAACCGTCATCGCGACGAGGGAAACCAGTCCGATGGGAATCATCGTCAGACCGCCTTTGACGACGAAGTCCCATACCGACTGAATGTTCAGGGAGACAGTCGGTCCCGATCCGCCGCCGCCTGTCTGCGCGAGAATGGACTGAATGCACCCGGCCGCCATTTCCATCGTGATCGGCTGCGTCATCATTGCGCCTTTCTACCGTCCCGGAACCGCCGCACTGGCCGACAATTCCGTAAGTCTTTGTGTCGCCATTTTCGCCCACTGCGTTTGCGCGTACTTGTCTTCAACCTGCTGGAAATGTTGCTTCGCTTCCGTTGTCTTTCCCAACTTCTCGAAGCAGCGGGCCGCTTCATACAGCGCCGCCGCGCTCCATTCCGGATAGGCGTACAGAATGTCCACCTTCAGCAGTTCGCGCACCGCGTCCTCGTGTTTTCCCTGGGCGAAGAGACATTGCCCAATCTGAAACTGTGCCCTCGCGGCAGTCGGGCCCTGGTGCCGCTCGACCACCTTCTGATAGGCCGACATTGCCTCGTCGTATCGCTTTTGGTTCTCCCGCGCCCATCCCAGTCCGAACCGCGCCTGATACCACAGATCGCCCTCTGGAAAGCGGTCCAGATATCGGTTGAAGGCCTCTTCACTCGGTGCCCACCGTTGAAGGGCCGCCTGGCAATCGCCCAGTCGAAGCAGACTGGCGGGATAGGCCGGGTCGGTGTCGAACTCCTTGACCACGCGCGTCAAATAGGGAACGGCCCGTTCATATCGGCCGGTCTTGCACAGTGCGTCACCGCAGTAATAACTTGCCGATGCAAGTAATGAGGTTCTTGGGAATTGATTGATGAACTCCTCAAAGAGTCTCGCGCTTTCCTCGAACCGCCCCAGGTTGAATTCGCACACCGCCAGACGATAGGTGCATTGCTCGACTACCTCGGCGGGCGCGTCGGCGGAGCGAGTGCTCAGCGTCTCACGAAGACGTCGCAAATCCTCAGCCGCCGCGCCGAACTGTTCTTGTCCGGCCTCGATCTCTGCAATTTCGAGCATTGCGTGCAGGTCCAACGCGCCCGTCGGCTCGCCGAGGACTTGCCGATAAGCCTTCGCCGCTTCGGCGAGCTTGCCCAGCCCCCTTAGGCACCACGCTTTTTCATAGTACAGACTGGCGCGCAGGGTCGGTTCGAGTTTGATCGATGCGTCGCGCTCGATCTGCTCGATGACCAGCAGTGCGTCGGCGGGCCGATCCTGCCGCGCAACGGCGACGGCCATCCGCGCCCGAGCTTCGCCGTTGCGCGAATGCGATGGGAATCGCTCGACAAAACGAGCGTACGCCTTTTCCGCTTCGGCGAACTGCTTCGATGCGATCAGCGCGTGGCCCTCCTGCAACAGCGCCTCCGCTTCAGTGTCGGCTCCCGTCGCAGTCTGCGCCACCCGGGCGTAGAGCGAAGCGGCCTGTTGGGGATCGTTACGCTGCGCGGCGATGGCGGCCAGGTGATTCAGGGCATGCGCCGCGAATCGCGACTCGCCGCCCTCCGCCAGAACGCTTTCAAATGCCTTCACGGCCTCATCCAACCGTCTTAGCGCAACCAACGACTGCCCGCGCTCGAAAATCGCTTGCACGCCGTACGGACTCTGTGGAAAGCGGCCGATCAGCCGGTCATACGCCTCAATCGCCTCCTCCATCCGCTCCTGGCGTTGCCGCGACAGACCAAGCTTGAGAAGAGCTTCATCGGCCGAGGGTGCGTCCATCCCCGCAGACACGTATTCATTGAACCATTGCTCGGCAGGTTTCCATTCACTGCGCTGAAAGTGAATATCGCCAAGTGCCAGAAGCGCGGGACGATAGACTTCATCCTGTTTCGCCGACGGCGCTAGTTCCGCGAACAGCGGCTCGGCCTCGTCGAATCTCTGCATTCGATACAGGGCCGTTGCGAGTCTGAACCTGGCCTTGTTCGTCTGTGAATCGGCGGGCCGATCCTTGAGGAATTGCCGCAGTCCCGCGACCGCCTTGTCGTAATGCTCCAAAAGGAAATCATTCTCGCAGGACAAGAACGCGACTATCGCCGCCAACGAATGCGTCGGGTACTGAGTGAGGAACGCTTGACAGTGGGCCTGACTGCGATCGTATCTTTGGTGCTGATGCTCGGTGACTGCGAGCAGTTGTAGGGCATCGGGAGAGAGCTCATGGTCGCCAAATCGCGTTCGGAATCCCTCCAATGCCGCAATTGCCCGCTCCGTATCCCCGGCTCGAAGCAAGGCCACTCCGCGGTCGTACATCATTTCCGGAAGAAGCGGACTGGCGGAGAACTTTTGGACGGCATCTCCGAGCCGCCCGGCCGCACCCGCCGCGTCGCCTAGACGCAGTTGGCACTTCGCCGTCCAGTAGGCCGCCTCGTCCGCGGCCTGGCCCTCCGCCCCGTCGAGCCGACTGAACAGCTCCAGCGCCCGATCGTATTGTCCCTGCTCAAACCAGACGCGGCCGCGTTGCAGGCGTGCCTGGAAGAGCAATGGACTCTGCGGGAAGTCGTTCGTCAGTCGGTCGAGCGTCTCACCGGCCTCCGCATAGTCGCCTCGCTGGTACAGCAATGTCCCCAGTCCTGCCAGTGCCTCGGGAACGTACTGACCGTTTTTCTGTTGGAGCACCCGCCGGTATTGCTCAATGGCCTTGTCCATGGAGTTGTTTTGCTGGTGACACTGGGCCAGTAGAAAACCGGCCTGTTCGGCGAACGGACCCTGAGGGTGGGTGTGAAGCAACCGGCCGAACAACTCCGCGGCTTCGGCGTAGTCGCCCTTGCCCATGGCGGAGACGGCCCCGAAGTACTCGACGCGTTCTCGTAACGGACTGGCGGACCATTGGGTGACGAAAGGGCGGCACCGTTTGACGGCCTCTTCGTAGCGCTTATCCGCGTACAACGCCTCGATCGCGCCCGCCGCCGCGTCATCGGCCAGTTCGTGCTCTCCGAAGCGCTCGACGACGACGTTGAACGCGTCGAACGCCGCCGCATTCCGTCCCCGCGCCAGATGACACTGCCCGGCAATCGTCCACGTTTCCGCCGCGTAGACGAACTCCGGGAGTTTTTGTAGGGGCGTTAGTTCGGCGACGGCCTCGTCGAACTGCCCGAGGCGGAAGAGGCTCACCGCGAGACCGTAACGGGCGACCGCGGCCTTTTCGTGGTCGCCGTGCTCTGACAGGAACTTACGGTACTCCGCCGCCGCCAGTTCATAAAGCCCGCGGTTGAGCAAGCCGTTGCCGCTGAGGTAATCGCGGGCGGTGATGTCGGTCTCGTCGGCCCGCGCGTCGGATTGGGCGAGTGACAGAGATCCGGCACGAACGAGTGTTGCGAGGATCGCCGCGAGTATCCAGCGTGCGGCCATGGAGCGGGTGGGGAGCAGGGTGGTAGACCGCATGAATAGCCCTCCGAATGCGGGCGCGGCGGGCGCCGGCTGCGCCCGTCGCCGCCCGACACTGATCGTACGCTCACTTGGACCGAAGGTAGGACGGAGTCCTTCCGGACCCGACTTACGGGTCGGTTTATTTCACTGCTCGATGCTCGTCACCCCGCCGATCTGAAGCTCATTCATCGTCGGAATGCGAGGCCGGCGGCGTTTCCGCCGCGTCTTCCCCGTGCGTCTGTCCGGTCAGCGACTGCATCGCCGCATCGAACGCCGGTTGCAGCGCGTTCCACCATTCGGCGCCCGGGTTTTCCACGGAGGCGTGGCTGCCGTCGTCGTCATTGTCTTCCTCCGTCGCTTCCTGTTCGGCCTGGCGGAGTTCCTCTTCGAGTTGCTCGAGACGATTCTCGGCCTCACGAGCCTGGTCTTCGGCTTCTCGCGCTCGATCTTCAATGGCGCGGGCCCGGTTCTCGAGTTGGTTTTTCTGGAGTTCCACCGCTTCAGACTGGTGGCGGAGAGCGAGCGCCTGGCGTTCCAGGTCCAATCGCCGTTCCTGGTTCGATTCCTTGTCGACACGTTCCGCGGCGTGCTCCGCCTGCTCCCGCAGTCTGTCAACCTGCTCGGCCAGATTTTCGGCTTGCTCGTTCAGGTTTTCGGCTTCACGTTCCAAGGCTTCCTGCGTTTCGGCCTTTACGGTCGCGTCAATCTTGATCTCATCCATCCGCGCGCCGGTCTTCGCCCGACGCTTTTCCAGCTTCTCGATCGCCTTGGCCCGTTGCTTGGTCGCCTTCTCGATCTGCTTCGCAATTCGCCTACGATCGACGATCACGCGCCGATCACCGTCGTCGCCCGATGCGCCGCTCTCACCCCTTCGCTCCGCGGATGGATCGATCATGCGAACGAACGCCGCGAAGATTCGGTGCTGTCGGTCCGTGGCATGGACCTCGAGTGCGTTCTCCTGTCGACGGACCAGGATCGGCACGTCCGACCGGGACATCAACTGGGTCAGCGCCTCGAGCTTCCCTTGGGGCAGCGCATAAACGCGGGGGAACACTTCGCCCCCCTCGTTGCTCTCGCCGGGACCCGACCCAACGCCTGGGCCGGGAGGCATTGGCGGTTGCGGGGGCATGGGCGGCATCGGGGGCATCGGGGGCATGGCCGGCATCGGCGGTTGCGCTGGACGGGGCGCACGCGGGGGTCGCGGCGCCTGCGGCGGACGTGGAGTGTGTTCGCCCGGACCGTCGCCCTCGTTGCGACGCTCGAGAGACTCGCTCAGGCGTTCGAGTTGCTCCTCCAGACGTGCCAGCTCCTCTTCGAGCCGATTCAATCGCTCTTCCTGGTCGCCGCTGCGCCCGGCCGCCAGCGCGAACGGCGCCACGCGCCCCACTGCAATCGCGGGAAGCACGCGACCGGGTTGCACCACGAAGCCGCCCTCGGGCGTTTCACCCGGCCCCTCGTGTTTCCGGTTAGCCATGTGTTGCTCGTACGTGGTCGCCGCTGCGGGTTGGCCCTGCGGCGCGGGCGTCGCCGCGACAGCCGCGGTCACCCCCGGAGTCGCAACGGCGGCCGCCGTCGCTTTCGCGCACGGCGTCGCGCAGGGCTTATCGCACGGCTTCCCCGCCTCCTTCGCCGCTTTGTCCTCATTCGGAGAGGACTGTGCGGGCGAGGCCAGCCATCCCGTCGTTGCCATCATCAGGACCAATGCTAGTCCCGACGCCGATAGTCTTGGTTTCACGCTTTCCGTCATCACCATCGTCAGTCTCCTTGCAAACCGCCTGGCTCGCCCTGTGGTCACACCAATGCCCAGCGTGGGCACGGGTTCGTTCTCGTCCGCAATGTATTGTCGGGTCACCAAGAGTGCCTCGGCGTAGGCCCGTCGAGTCCGAGGGAGCAGCGACGTGACCCATGCGTCGCAGCACACTTCCGCCTCCGCGTGTAGCCGTCGCCGCGCCCACCACACCAACGGATGCCACCAGTACAGACTCCCGATGATCGCATCGGCCCACGACACCCAGTGGTCGTAGCGTCGCACGTGGGCCAACTCATGGAACACCACGGCCCGGCGTCCGGGATCGTCAAGCTGCGACCAAAGCGGCGCCGGCAGGATCAGCCGAGGCCGTGGACCGCACCAGATCATCGGCGACAACCGACCGTCGACCATCAGCGTCTCGGGTACGCGCCGGAGTCCAATCTGTTGACAAGCCGTCTCCACAACTCGCATCACGGATCCCGGTGCGGGCAACGCCTGCGACAATCGCCGACGGAACCGAAGAACCCGCAGCGCGGCAACGAGTACGAGCAGTGCCGTTCCCGCTACCCAGACCGCGGCCGGTAGGGGTGGAAGGGCCGTAACCGCGTCGCGGACCGCAAGCAACCCCGCCGCCCACACCCGCCAATCGGGACCGCCGGAAATCGGCGAGAGGGCCGGTGCTCTGTGTCCGCCCACCTTCACCAAAGGCAAATCGGTCTTGAGATCGTCGAGCGTCCCGGCGACCGCGGAGACCCCAACCGTGGGCTTGCCACGGGCCACCTTCGAGCCCCCTGTCCCTTCCACGGAGACGGGTGGAGCTAGGGTCAAAACTCGCACATTACGCGGAGCAGTGGCCTCAATCTGCACATGGATATCACTCCCCCGGCCGGATATCTTCGTTTTTTCCGACGCCTTCTTCGCGTCGGAGAGCAGCCCGACAGCGCCGGTCGCCTGGGCGAGCACATTCGGCGATCGCGACGCTGTGCGGGCTGCCATCCTTGGTGAAGGAAGGGGGGAGGATATCGGCGTCGCCGGAGCGGGCTTTTTGTCCGGCTTCGGGCCTGTTTTCTCAGTTGGTTTCCGCGGCCCGGGGCGAACCGCTTCCTCATTCAGAACCCCAAGCGCAAGCGCGGGGCCTTGTCCAGGCGCCGTAGCTCCGGGCTCTGATACCGCCCCACCCGTGGAGGGATCGACCTCCGGCGAGAGGAGCGGCGTCATCCAGGCCGACACGAGTACCGGCGTGGGCGGTTCGGGAAGGAGCGGCGGCGTCACCAGCCATGCGAGCACCACCAACCACATCGTGTGGCGCGTGGCCGGGCGGCAGGGGATGCACCGGCAGACCGCCGCGGTCAACAGCACGAGCGGAATCGCGGTGAGTCCGTTCCGCCACAGTAGATCGGTCGTCAGGGAAGCCCAGCCGGCCATCCCTCGTCTCCCATGGGCATCGGCCGCTAGGCCGGACTGTCCAACCGCTCGATCAGCTTCTGGAGTTCGTCGATCTCTTCCGCTGTTAACCGCTCGGTGCGAAGAAGTTGCAGCACCAGCGGACCGGCCGCTCCGTCGTACAACTGCGTCAACAAGGTTCTGAGCCGTGATCGCGTCACCCGTTCTCGTGAGACCTTGGCCCGGAAAACGTGGGCGAGGTCCGATTTATCACTGGCCACGAAACGTTTTTGTTCCAAGCGAGTCAGGAGGGTTTGGACGGTCGTGTAGGCAAGGCGGCGACCGTGTTCATGCAAGTGGTTAAGCACCTCGCGGACGGTCGCAGGTCCGACCTCCCACAAGGCCTTGAGCACCTCCAACTCGGCGCTCCCTAGATCGTGTTGTCGCTCAGCCATTGGTCGAACCCGACCCGGTGCAGGACGGAAGGGGTTAGCAGGCACGGTCCGCCGACCTCGCCGGGAGACCGTGCCGCCCCGCCAACCTCGATACTCCTACATCCGTCGGAGGAAGCCTACTACATTTGTCGGAGGAAGTCAACCGCCCTCTGCACATCTTACAAAACCGTACAACTCTGCCGGGCTTCGTCGAAGTAAAGCTGCCCGCCGATCCGCCTTGCCGCGCTGACCGGACGCAGGTCCTTCCGTTGTCGGGCGGGTGCGACGGGCGTACGCTAGCCACCGCGGAACGCGGACGTTGCGGATCTCAGGGTGCTGGGCAACCCAGGCGGTTCGAGAAGGGTTCAACATGAAACGGACGGCAACCGGAGTTGGTAGGGACCATCGCGTCGAATGTGCGGCAGCGATGCTGCTGATCTCGTTGCTCTCGATCGGCGGTTGCCGGAAGGAGAATCCGGCTCGCGACGGCGGCGCAGCAACGAGTCCCTCTGCTGCAAAAACCATCGGGGTGTCACTGCTGACCATGCAACATCAGTTCTACCAGGAGCTGCGTGCCGGCCTGGAATCGGCCGCGGACAAGAGTGGGTTTCGCCTGGTTGTGGTGTCGGCCGAGTTCGACTCTTCCCGGCAGGCCAATCAGATCGATGAGTTTCTTGTCCAGAAAGTAGACGCCATCGTTGTGTGCCCGTGCGACTCACGCAGTGTGGGCGCAAGCATCGCCGCCGCGAACCGCGCCAACATTCCGGTCTTCACCGCGGATATCGCCAACAACTCCAGCATCGGCAAGGTGATGTCGCACATCGCCTCGGACAATGTGCAGGGCGGGCGCGAGGCCGCGAAGCTCTTGGCTACCGCCATGGGCAACAGCGGGAAGGTAGCGATCCTGTCCCATCCGGAGGTCGCCAGCGTGACCGACAGGGTGCGCGGCTTCAAGGAACAGCTCGCGGCCAATCCGAAGATCCAGATCGTGGCGGAGCTCTCGGCGGAGGGGAAGCGCGACAAGGCCGTCCGGGTGATGGAGGACCTTCTGCAATCGCATCCAGACCTGAGCGGGGTATTCGGCATTAACGACGATACGATCCTCGGGGCGCTGGCCGCGATCGAAGCGGCGGGAAAGGTCGGCAAGATCCAGATTGTCGGATACGACGCGACGCCGGAGGCGCGGGCGAAGATCGCGACCCACGCCGTGTTTGGTGACGTCATCCAACATCCCCGCCGCATCGGCGAGCTGACCATACAGGCCATCGGCGAGTATTTCGCCGGGCGACCGCCTGCGCCGACGGTGCAGGTCGAGGTCGGAACCTACACCGGCAGTACACCCTAGCGCGGGGGTAAGTGTTTCCGTGGGGCTACCGATACCGCGTGTGCAGTTTACCGGCATCTCCAAGCGCTATCCGGGCGTGCAGGCACTCGATGACGTTTCCTTTTCGGTGGCGCCCGGCTCGATCCACGCTCTTGTCGGGGAGAACGGCGCGGGAAAGAGTACGCTGATCAAGATCCTCGCCGGCGCGACTCGGTCGGATAGCGGCGCGATTCGACTCGACGGAGAGCAGGTCCGCATCGACTCAGCCCGGTACGCGCAATCGCTGGGCATCGCCGTGGTTTATCAGGAATTCAGTCTGGTCCCGCACCTGAGCGCTGGCGAGAACGTGTTCCTGGGTCGTTGGGCGCGGGGCCGGCTGGGGTTCATCTCCCGTCGCGCGCTGCACGCCCGGAGCACGGCGATCTTTCAGTCGCTGGGCGTCAACATCCGCGCGGAGGACAAGCTCCACGGCATGAGCGTCGCCCAACAGCAGATGGTCGAGATCGCCAGGGCCCTTTCCCTGCAGGCCCGCGTGCTCGTGCTCGACGAACCCTCCGCGGTGCTCACGTCCCGGGAGCTTTCATCGTTGTTCCTGCTGCTCAAGAAACTGACCGCACAGGGCGTCAGCGTCGTGTACATTTCGCATCGGCTCGACGAGATCTTCCACTTGGCGGACTCGGTTACGGTGTTGCGCGACGGCCGGCACGTCTCCACCCGCCCCATCGCCGACGTGCACCGCGATCGGTTAATTCACGACATGGTGGGTCGACCGATCGGCGAGGAGTTTCCCGGGCGAAGTGACGTTAGGGGCGAGGTGATCCTGCGGGTCGCCGGGCTTTCGGCGGACGGGCGGTTCCGCCACGTTTCATTTGAGGTCCGGGCCGGTGAAGTGTTTGCCCTTACCGGTCTTGTCGGCTCGGGGAGGAGTTCCGTCGGCAAAGCCTTGTTCGGCGCGGTCCCGCGTACGACCGGGAAGGTCTTGGTGGGCGGCGTTCAGGGTCCGTTCCGGTCGCCAGGCGCGGCCAAGCGCGCGGGGGTCGCCTACCTGCCGGAAGATCGGAAACGCCAAGGACTGCTGCTGAGTCGTCCGCTTTACGAGAACGTCACTCTCGGTCACATGGAAAGCGCGTCGCGTTGCGGCTTCGTCAGTCCTCGCCGGGAGCGAGCCATAACCCGAGAGAAGACGCATGAACTACAAATCCAGGCGGCCCACCCCGGGGTGATAACCGCGACACTGAGTGGCGGCAATCAACAGAAAGTGCTGCTTGCGCGTTGGCTCCACAAGCGGTACCGCGTCATCATTCTCGACGAACCGACGCGCGGCGTGGATGTCGGAGCGAAGGTGGAGATCTACGGCCTGCTGAACCGAATCGCGACGGCCGGTGCGGCCGTCGTGCTGATCACGTCCGAGCTGCCCGAGGCCACCGGCATGGCCGATCGAATCGGGGTGATGAGCGACGGCCTGCTCGCGGGTATTCTGGAGAACGCTCGGCGAGACGTTCCGCAGGAGGCGATCATGCGGCTGGCGGTGGGTGCTCGTGGAGAGTACACGGCGTGAGATCCAGACCGCCTTCGATCGCGGTGCAGGTGTTGATCGCCGGGCGCATGCCCGCGATCCTGGTTTTGCTCGTCGTCGCCGCCACCCTGTTTACCGGCGGGCAGTTTCTTCAGCTCGACAACCTGGTCAACGTGATGCGCCAGGTCTCCCTGGAAGCCCTGATCGGCTTCGGGATGACCTTTGTAATTGTGATCGGCGGCATCGACCTGTCGGTAGGGTCGGTTGTGGCACTTACCGGGGTCGTGGCCGCGTTGACCATGCAGGCATGTCCGAACGCTTCGCCGGCTTTGCGGGTGGGTGCTGGTTTCATCAGTGCTCTTTTGGTCGGTGCTGCCGCCGGCGGGTTCAGTGGGGCGATCATCTCTCGGTTCGCCATTCCGCCGTTTATTGTGACCCTGGTGGCCATGCTCATGGCCCGCGGCGCGGCGTTCATTCTTTGCGATGGTCGCCCCGTGTACGAGCTGCCCATGGAGCTCATGTGGTGGGGCCGTGGGTTCGTGTTTGAGGATGTCTGGGGGCGGCGACTCCCCACGATGGTGCTGGTGATGTTCGCCGGGTACGGCATCTTCCTTGTGCTTTTCGCTCGGACGGTGTTCGGGCGAAGCGTCGTCGCCGTCGGTAGCAACGAACAAGCGGCGTATCTAGCGGGCATCCGCGTGCGTACGACGAAACTGGCGGTGTACGTGCTCACCGGTGTGCTGTGCGGTTTGGCCGGCCTCCTTCAGGACGCCAAGCTGATGGCCGGTGATCCCAAAGTGGGCGAGATGTGGGAACTGAACGTCATTGCGGCGGTTGTCGTCGGGGGCACGAGTTTGTTCGGCGGGCGAGGGACCGTGACTGGCACACTGATCGGCGCCCTTATTATTGGCGTGCTCAACAACAGCCTGAATCTGTTGCACGTGGAGCATTTCTGGCAGAAAATTGTACTTGGCCTGGTCATTCTGGCGGCGAGTTTGCTTGATGCAGGCTTGCGCCGGCTGGATGGTCATTGAATTCGGCGTGGCCGGCCCGGGAGAGCGTAGACATGCGAGAAAAACAGGGCAACCTCTGCCGCATCGGTGTCGTACTTGCGACTCTAGCGAGTGTTGCACCGTTGCGGGGCGAAGCACCGATGTTCGATCTTTCGAAGGACAAGGTGCTTTACTGCGTAGGATACGCCCATCTTGACACCCAATGGCGCTGGGATTTTTGCACGACGATTGATCGGTTCATCCGCGACACGCTCGACCAGAACTTTTCGCGGTTCGAGAGTTTTCCGGGGTACGTCTTTAACTTCACCGGATCGGTGCGCTATGAGATGATGAAGGAATACTACCCCGAGAAATTTGAACGGCTGAAAAAGTACATTGCCGACGGCCGGTGGTTTGTGTCGGGGTCGTCCGTGGACGAGGGAGACGTCAACGTGCCATCGGCCGAGGCGATCATCCGGCATGTGCTCTATGGCAATGATTTCTTTCGGCGCGAGTTCGGCAAGGAAAGCGTGGATTACATGCTGCCGGACTGCTTCGGTTTTCCTGCCTCGCTCCCGTCCGTTTGGGCGCACTGCGGACTCAAGGGATTCTCCACCCAGAAGCTTACCTGGGGCTCAGCGATGGGCATCCCGTTCAAGATCGGGGTCTGGGAGGGGCCGGATGGGAACTCCGTTCTCGCGGCGTTCGACCCTGGATCGTATTCCAGTGCCATCCAGGGCCGCGTGGACCTCAACCCTGAATGGGCGGACCGTGTGGACGACAATGGTCGAAAATACGGCGTTTGGGCGGATTACCACTATTACGGCGTCGGCGACCAGGGCGGCGCGCCGCGTGAACAGGACGTGCAGAACTATCTGGCGAGCGTGGGCAACGCCGATGGTCGAATCAAGGTGGCGCTGGTTTCGTCGGATCAGTTGTTCAAGGACATCACCCCGGAGCAGAGGGTCAAGTTGCCCCGGTACAAAGGTGACCTGCTACTGACCGAACATTCCGCGGGTACGTTGACGTCGCAAGCGTACATGAAACGCTGGAATCGCAAGAACGAGATTCTGGCCGATGCCGCGGAGCGCGCTGCGGTGACCGCCGATTGGCTGGGCGGGGCCCCGTACCCACGGGAGAAGATCAACCGCTCGTGGGTCCGCGTGTTGGCGAGCCAGATGCACGACATCCTGCCCGGCACGAGCCTCGCGCGTGCCTACACCTTCTCATGGAACGACGAGCTTGTGGGCATGAATGGATTCGTGAGCGTGCTGAATGATTCGGTCGGCGCGATCGTCCGTGCGATGGACACGCGTGTGCGGGGTGTTCCGCTCGTGGTTTATAACCCGCTGTCCATCACGCGCGAGGACGTGGTGGAAGCCGGCGTCTCTTACGAAGACCATGCGCCCTCCGCGGTGACGGTCTACGACCCACAGGGCAGCCCAGTGCCGACGCAGATTCTCGAATCGCGCGAGCACGAGCTTCGCATCGCGTTCGTGGCCAAGCCCCCTCCGCTGTCGTGGTCCGTCTATGACGTGCAACCGGCCCAGGGCGCGGTGCGCGACGATCCGTCCCTTCGGGTCGGGCAGCGCCGGCTTGAGAATGAGCATTACGTGGTCAACATCGACGACAACGGTGACGTGGCGAGCATCGTCGACAAGGACGCCGGCGGCCGCGAGATGCTCGCCGCCCCCGCCCGGCTCGTGTTTACTCGCGAGAAGCCGCAAAACTGGCCGGCGTGGAACATGGATTGGTACGATCGGCAGAAGGCCCCGATCGATGCCGTCTCGGGACCGGTGCAGGCCCGCATCATCGAGAACGGGCCGGTGCGCGTCGCGGTCGAGATCGAGCGACAGGGGCGCGACTCCATTTTTCGACAGCGCATCCGCCTGTCGCGCGGGGATGCGGGCCGTCGTATCGAGTTCGCCTCCGACATCGACTGGCAATCCGCGGAGTGCGCGCTCAAGGCGTCCTTCCCGCTCACCGTGTCCAATCCGAAGGCGGTCTACAACTTAGGGTTGGGAACCATCGATCGCGGAAACAACGAACCGACCAAGTATGAAGTGCCCAGTCACGAATGGTTCGACCTCACCGACGCGACGGGCGAGTACGGCGTGTCCGTGCTGGATGACTGCAAGTACGGGTCGGACAAGCCTTCCGACAACGAGGTCCGGCTGACCCTCCTCTATACACCGGGCGTGCGAACCGGCTATCTGGATCAACACAGTCAGGATTGGGGACGACACGAGCTGGTGCACGCTCTCTATGGCCACCGCGGCGACTGGCGCGAGGGTCGCAGCGAGTGGCAGGCTCGGCGGCTCAATCAACCGCTCCGCGCCTGGCAGGCCGGCCGCCATGAAGGGGCGTTGGGCACGTCGTTCTCCCTGCTGTCCCTCGATCGCGATCAGGTGGACGTCCGCGCGGTCAAACTGGCGGAGCACGCTGACCGCGTCATCGTACGCTTGCAGGAGCTTTGGGGGCGGGAGGTCAACGCTGCGCTGCTCAGCATGGCCGGCGGCGTTCTCGAAGCCGAAGAGGTCGATGGGCAGGAGCGGCGTATCGGTCCGGCTGAGGTGCGCGACGGCAAACTCGTAGTGGACCTTCACCCGTACAACCCCAAGAGCTTCTCTGTCCGCCTTGCATCACCGCCGGTGCGACTGCAGCCCCCGCGCAGTCAACCGGTTGTGATTCCATTCGATACGGACGTGGCGTCGCGCGACGGCAACCCAGCCGATGGCGGTTTTGACGCTCACGGGCGAACGCTGCCCGCGGAGATGTTGCCCGCGAGACTGGTCAGTGAGGGCATTCGTTTCGAACTCGGTGACACGGGCGACGGCGAGCGGAACGCGATGACTTGCCGAGGGCAGACCATCGATCTACCCGAAGGTGACTTCAACCGAGTGTACGTGCTGGCCGCCGCCGCCGAGGACTTGACTGCAAGATTGTTTCTCGGCGATCGCTCCGCGCCGTGGTCGGTCCAATCGTGGACCGGCTTCGTGGGTCAGTGGGACGAGCGGGTTTGGGATCGACCGTTCGGGGAAGTCGATTATCGATGCGAGGGCAAGGTGGTTGGAATCAACGCCGGCTACATCAAGCGCGATCCGATTGCCTGGTTCTGCACTCACCGGCACGACCCGCAGCGCGGTAATGAAGCCTACCGGTTCAGCTATCTGTTTCGCTACGGTTTCCCGGTGCCGTCCGGCGTTCGCAAGCTGCGGTTGCCCGATGACCAGCGCATCAAGGTGCTCGCCGTCAGCGCCGCAAAAAACGACAACGATGCGGTCCGCGCGGCTGCACCGCTTTTCGACGACTTCGCCGGGAGAAAGCCGATCGACGTCCGCCATGTGTATCCGCCCGCGCCGGGTCCGGTGTACGAGGGCCTCGATCCGATCGCCACCGTGGTCCTCGACCGTCGTGCTCGATTCGAGGATCTGCGCATGGGCCCGCCTTCGGCGACTGACTATGCCGACACCGCCCCGGGCCATGGCGTGACCTTCACGTTCTTCGACCGTGACGGCGAGTATCGGCCGCACAACCGGGCGGGGGCAAAGGACCATGCTCTGCCGCGACTGAACGACGGCATGTACGCCCAAAACAACGATGATACCCGGCACTGTGTCTGGTTCGACGGCGAAGGTCGATTCTATGCCGATCTGCAGACCGGCGTTCGCATCGCGCGGATCAACACCTATTCCCACCACAGCGCCGAGCGCGCCCGCCAGTACTTTTCGATCTGGGGATCGAACGCTGAGACCATGCCCGACGCAGGCTTTCTTCATGGTGGGCACGACGGTTGGACACTGCTCGCGGTTGTCGACACGCGGGAATGCGGATCGGGCGGTGTCCATGGAACATCTATCGAACCGCCGGCCGGGCAGGCTTGGCTGGGGCCGTTCCGGTACCTCCTGTACATCGCCCCGGCCGGACCAGGCACCTTCTTCACGGAAATCGACGTCCATGCCGCGGAGTGATCCTTTGCGTGCCCGCACCGTCCAGCCAGCGCCGTATTCGCACCTGTTGCCCGGCTCGGACTCGCTGACCTTCGCAGACTTCGAATCAGGAACTGCTCTCCGGCCCGCCAGAACGGGGAGCTCCCAAGTCGTTTCGGCAAACTGCCGACAACGCGGGAGCATGGACTTCACCGAACAGGTCGTTGGGCAGATACCCGCACTTCTCCTGCTGGTGACGGATCACCCGAAGCTCGTCGGGCACTGAACCTAATGCCATTCGGCACTGAACCCGAAGGCCGCAGCCGGTCGTCTGAGGCTGTCAACGTGTCTCCGTCAGCACGGCGGGAAGGCGAAGGAGAATGCGGCGCGTCGGCTGGATCACCTCGCATGTAACCTTGACGAGCATCGTGCGCCACGTCGTGATGTGGCCCTCGCCGAACGGATCACGCTGACGGCGGTAGCGTTGATAGCGGCGGCGCGCTTCGCCGCGCAGGGCCAGGTTCGCCGCGGTCAGTTCGGCGCGGCCGCGAAGCAACGCTCGAACGAAAGGGATCATCGTGCAGAGCATCCACATCTCACAGCCTCCGGATGCCGTGATCACCGCCGGAAACCACGGCCAAGCCGTGGGGCATATCAAACCGTAGTACCTCTGGTGACAAACAGTAAGGAGTATTCAAGGAGAAACAGGTGGGGCGAGAGTTTGTCGGTTCCGGCACGCGAATTGCCTTGGGGTTATCGATAAGTAGTTCCTGATTCTTGTTTTTGGGAGATAGAAACGTGGGCGATACAGCCAAACTGAAGATTTGCATCGACCGCGAACACTGCATCGGCGACGGTCTGTGCGTGAACGAGGCGCCAGAAACCTTCGAGCTTGATGACGACCAAAAGGCGTTCATTCTCGACGGGCCGGGCGACGGCCTGGAGTACATTCTCGCAGCGGCGAAAAGCTGCCCGGTGGACATCATCACCGTGGAAGATAGGGCTACGGGGAAGAAGCTTTACCCCTAGCTCGGCTTTGGTCGGATGGGGTTTCCGATCGACGCGAGATGTAGTTGCGCTGGGTCCGCGCCTTCGGGTAAGGAAACCCCAGGCTGGTTGGAGGGTCCATCATGTTCACGATTGAACAGGCTGAGTGGCTTGCACCCAAGGTGCGTCGAATCGTGGTGCAGGCGCCACGCGTCTCGTCGCATCACAAGCCCGGACATTTTGTCATCGTTCGTGTCCACGAGGGCGGCGAACGAATTCCGCTTACGGTCGCCGATTCGGATGCCGAGTCCGGCACGATCACGCTGATTGTACAGATCGTCGGCGCGACCACGGAAAGGCTCTGTCTGCTTTCAGCCGGGGATTCCATCGCCAACGTGGCGGGGCCGCTGGGTCGGCCGACCGAGATCGAAAACTTCGGACACGCTCTGCTGGTAGGGGGAGGCGTGGGGACGGCCGTCATTTATCCGCAAGCGGCCGAGCTTCGGAAGGTCGGCAACCGCGTGACGGCGGTGATCGGCGGTCGTTCGCGGGAATATGTCATTCTCGAGAAGGAACTGTCAGCGCACTGCCACCACGTGTATCCGTGTACCGATGACGGAAGCTACGGTTACCACGGCTTCGTCACTGCCAAGCTTAAAGATGTGATCGAAGAATGCTGCGACGTTGGCGTCGTTCTGACCGCCGGACCGGTTCCGATGATGCGGGCGGTTGCCGGGGTCACGCGCCCGCTGGGCATCAAGACCATCGCGTCACTGAACCCGATCATGGTCGACGGGACTGGGATGTGCGGAGGGTGCCGGGTTACGGTCGGGGGCGAGATGAAGTTCGCGTGCGTGGACGGTCCCGAGTTCGACGCCCACGCCGTGGACTTCGCGGAACTGACCGACCGCCTGACTACGTATCGCGAGCAGGAGGCGTTGGCCTGGAACCGATTGCACGAATTGACTGAACGGAGCGACGCGACCGCGTCCCGATGCAAAATGCGTGACCTGGAGGAGGCCGCCGTGACCCGTTAGGCCGTCGCGCGGGGCTCCGGGCAAGGCAGGAGAGCACCCCCCCCCTCCCCCCCACGGCTCGGCGGGTCGCACAATCGCGCACAATGCCAAGTTTGTCTTTTGTGGGGACGCAAGATGCCGACACTGAAACCATCCGAACGAATGAAGATCCCGCGGCAAGCGATGTCGGAGCGACACGCCGCGGAACGAGCGGTTTGCTTTCAGGAAGTGAATTGCGGTTATCCGCCTGATGCGGCCGCCACGGAAGCCAACCGGTGCCTGCAGTGCAAGGACGCAAGGTGCATTGGCGGCTGTCCGGTGGGGGTGAACATACCGGCATTCGTCGAGGCGATCGCCGCGAACGATCTGTCCGCCGCGGCCGACATCCTGCTTGCCGACAATGTCCTTCCTGGAATTACCGGGCGTGTCTGCCCGCAGGAAAAGCAGTGCGAGGCCGTTTGCGTTCGAGCTAAGAAGGGGACATCGGTGGGCGTCGGCTATCTAGAGCGGTTTGTGGCCGATTGGGCCCGCGAGCATCGGAAGGACCTCTTCGAGCCGCCGGCCGCCACGGGCAAACGTGTCGCCGTGGTCGGCTCAGGCCCCGGGGGGCTCACCTGTGCGGGGGAGTTGGCGAAGCGCGGACACGCCGTGACGGTCTTCGAAGCCTTGCACACCCCTGGGGGCGTTCTGGTGTACGGCATTCCCGAGTTCCGTCTTCCCAAGGCGATCGTTCACGCGGAGGTGGAGGCGCTTCGTCGGCGAGGGGTTGAGATCATCACGGACGTGGTAATCGGGAAGACGTACACGATTCACGAGTTGCTCGGCGTCGAAGGCTTCGACTCGGTGTTCATCGCGAATGGAGCGGGACTTCCGGTTTTTCAAGGCATTCCGGGCGAGAATCTCAAGGGGGTCTACTCGGCTAACGAGTTTCTAACTCGCGTTAACTTGATGGGCGCGTATCGTTTTGGAGAGACGGACACGCCGATCATCAAGGCGAGTGAGACGGTTGTTTGCGGGGGCGGCAACACGGCCATGGATGCGGTGCGGACAGCGCGTCGGCTGGGCGGCGATCCAGCCACGCTGGCTTACCGCCGATCGCGCGAAGAAATGCCGGCCCGCGCCGAGGAAGTTAAGCACGCCGAGGAAGAGGGCGTCGTCTTTCGTTTCTTGTGCAGTCCGCTGGAAGTCCTCGGTGACGAGAAGGGCTGGGTCCGTGGTGTACGCTGCGTGCGGATGGTGTTGGGTGAGCCGGACGCATCCGGTCGTCGCCGGCCCGTACCGGTTCCAGGAAGCGAATTCGAGATCTCGTGCCAAGTCTTTATACAGGCGATCGGAACCAAAGCCAATCCGCTTCTGACCCAGACTACCCCCGGCCTGAACACGAACAAATGGGGCAACATCATTGTGGATGCGAATAATATGACCAGTATCCCCGGCGTTTTTGCGGGTGGCGATATCGTGCGCGGCGGCGCGACCGTGATCCTTGCCATGGGCGATGGCAAATCTGCCGCCGCCGCCATTGACAGGTATTTGGGGAACGGTTCCGACGACGCCGCGAAGCGCCATTGAACCCGGAGGTCCAACGTTCTATAAGTTCCGCACCACGGCATCCGGTCGTCGGAAATGCGGGCTAATGGGTAAAGCCGGTTTGCAGATTCGCGAAATCTCTGAGGTCAACGTCGGCGTCGCCGTCGGAATCAAATGCGGGGCAATCAACGGGGACGCCCGGCCCCATGAACACTTCCGAGAAGGTTGCATAGTCGGAAAGCGTGATCACGCCGTCACAGGCAACGTCACCGGGAGCGCACACCGGCCCTAGGGCGATAAAGTGCGTCGCATCGTCGAGGTTGATCCAGCCGATGTTCTCGCCCCAGGCGTAACCGAACAGTGTGTTCTCGCACGCGTCCAGTCGGGCCTGCTGCTGGTCCGGCCCAAGGGCGGCCTGGGTATCGAAACTGATCCAGCCGACGTTTTCACCCCAGGCCAGGCCGAACAGGTCGCCGGTGTTGGGATCGACGTTCACGCCGAAGGTCGAGGAATCATTCGGGTCGTTGGGATAGTGGAGCCCGTCGGGAGGCGAACCGTTCCCGAAGTTGATCCAGCCGACGTTCTCCGCCCAGACGAAGCCGGAAAGGTAGGTGTCGGTGACCCGCACGCCGTCGCCGGGCATCGGTACGCCGTGCCGCCAGTTGAGCCAGCCACAGTTCTCCTGCCAGGCGAACTTGTGGGCCGGGTCGATATTGGACTGGGCGTTACCTGTGGCCGCGGGCGCGACGGCAACGGCGAAAACAAACATCCCCATCGGGGTTTTTCTCATGATCGTGCTCCAGTATCGAGAAGGATTTTCCGTCCCACCTTGTGCCCTTTCGCCGGGCGGAGCCTGCCGTGTGCGCTACGGCTGAGGACATCCTTCGTCGATCGTCTGGTCACAGTCGTCGTCCACACCGTTGCAAATCTCGGTCGCACCGGGGTTGATCGCGGCGTTCGTGTCGTCGCAGTCCGTGCAGTCGGTAACATACCCCGACGGTTGCGTGCAGGAGCGGGTCGTACTGTTGGGGTTCCCGAACGTATCGAGATCCGCATCGCGGCACCAGGTCTGGCAGGTCAATGAGAAGTTCGCCGTGGGCTGGTCGCCGCCGCTCGCCATGGACAGGTTGCCCGCGCCGGCGCTGACGATAGGACCATAGCTGTTGCCCGCAGCGATATCGTAGTCCGCGATGCGGTTGTCTGCGGCAGTATTCCCGATCACGAGGTTCCCGCCACCGAACAAACTCAGACCCCAATCAGAATTGCTGAGCAGATGGTTGCCCTCGAGGCGGTTGCCCGTACCGGTCACGCGAATTCCGGAACCCACCCCGCTGGTCCCGTTGCCACGGGCCGTGCAGTTGCGCACGTTGCTTCCCGACCCAACCACGATCCCGTCCAGCCCGTTGCCTTCCGCGAGATTGTCAGTGCCCTTTGAGTCTGCGGCTTGGGAGATCCCGATGCCGCCGTTGTTGCGGGCGATGCAGTTCTGCATGCTGCCGCCGCCCACCGAGAAACCATGCGAGGTGTTTCCCTCGGAGATGACGTACGAAAGCTGGTAGTACTCTGAACTATTTACGCCGATCCCGCCGTTGTTACGGGAGACGCACTCGCTGAGCATCCAGGTGCCGTCCAGGGCGAACCCGTCGCCGAGGTTTTCCTCGGCTACACAGCCAAACCCCGTCCCAGCGAATCTCACACTTGCCAGCGGCATCGTGAGTGAGGCGCCGCGCGCTGGGCGCACCGAAGCGCCGGCTGTCGCCTTCTCCACGTCAGGGGGCATCAGAGCGACGGAGGCCGCGCGCGTGGCGATACCCTGGTCGCGGATCGGCACCTGGGCCGCGCCCGCAGAGGGCGGGGTGACGGGCGGCTGCGTCATTTTGAATCCAATCGCGCCGTTGCCGCGGGCGACGCAGTCCCGTAAGAGGACTGTGGAGGTTTTAGGTGGCACATTGCTGTCGGTGACATGAATCCCATTGCCGCCGTTGTTGAGCGCCCGGCAATCGGTCAACGTGCTCCCCGGACCCACCACGAACCCGTCCAGCGTATTCCCCTCGGAGACGCAGGTAGGGATGTCTACCTCGTTTTTGTGGCCATATATGCCGTTGCCGACGTTGTTGCGCGACGTGCAGTTCCGCGCAGTACCGCCCTCCCCGAGGACGATCCCGTCACCGCCGGTGTTGCCGCTAGCCAGACACTGGTAGAGCTTCGGGCTGGATTTGTCCGCCACGATCCCACGACCAGTGTTCCCCTCCGCGGTGCAGTCGTTGCAGGTCGCGTTTTCGCCAAGGACGATCCCGTCGCCGGCGTTGCCCACGGCACGAGCGCCGTAAAGCTTCGGGCTGGCTTGGTCTATCACCTTGTTGATCCCCACTCCACCGTTACCTTCCGCGGTGCAGTTTTCGCACGTGGCGTTGTTGCCCAGGACGATCCCGTCGCCGCCCGTGTTGCCGACAGCCATGGCCTTATGAAGTTGCGGGCTGGACTTGTCGGCCACGATCCCACGGCCGCCGTTCTCAATGGCTCCACAGGCTCCGCAGTTCGCGTGATCGCCCAGGATGATCCCATCCCCTGTATTGCCGGCGGCCAAGGCCTGGTAGAGCTTGGGGCTGGACTTGTCGGCTACGATTCCTCGGCCTGTATTCCCCTGCGCGGTGCAGTCGTTGCAGGTCGCGTTTGCGCCAAGGACGATCCCATCGCCGCCGTTCCCTGTGCATAACGCCTTGTGGAGCCCGGGGGTCGCGTCGAGGACGATCCCGCGTGCCCCGTTACTCGATGCGACCACATCGGTGATCGAGATACTTGCCCCGCCCACCAGACCGTCCTGCGTGTTTCCCGCGAGGTCAATACGCTTGACGATGCAGGTGTCGCCGAGGACCAGCCCGTTGCCGGTGTTATAGCAGAACGACACCTCCTCCATGTGGGCGGCGGAACCGACGATTGCTCCGCCGCCTCCGTTGTAGCTGAAGCTCACTTCTTCCATGTGCGCATACGAACCAACCTGCGCACCCATGCCGCCATTGGAAGCAAAACTGACCTCTTCCATGTGAGCGTAGCTTCCCACCGTCGCTCCGTTGCCGCCGTTGGAGCGGAAGCTCACCTCCTCCAGATGGGAGTAGCTGCCCAGAACGGCCCCGTGTCCGCCGTTGCCCGCGACCTCGATCTTCCGGAAGTTGAGAGACACGTTCGAAAGGTTGACGCCGTTTCCCCCCCAGTCGCGGACGGTACCGTTATGGATTGTTACGTTGTGGACGGTGATCGGGAGCATCGTGCCGGCAATCCCGTCAAGCGATCCGGCGACCCCGACGACGGAGTATCCCATCAGGTCGAGCGTCACGTTGCTGGCCGCCACCATGATGCCGTTCTGGCCGGCGACGCCGGTGAGATTTCCGGTCAGGTAGTACGACCCCGATTCAGTGATCGTGTAGGGCAGCGAGGAGATCGGCGTCCGCGGCTCGACTTGATCGAGCGGCTTCATCGTCGGTCCGATCGGACCGAGTGGCGGATTGAGGTCGCCGGCTCGGGTTGGGGGGCCGAGGCCCGTTGCGCACGTTACCACAACGAACACGGATGGCAGGGTTTTCAGGTTTCTATTCATACGATCATCTCCTTCCAAGTGAGTCCGCGAGGCGCGCGTGGGCGAAGAGATGCTTCGGGGCGCGGTCGCGGCTTTGACAAGTGAGTCCCTGTGGAACTTTCGCGGGCGTCGATCTCGCGGGGGCGTGTGTTCAGGATCTTCAAGGCCCGACGACGGGTTGTGGGCCGGCGCCGAAGGCCGTGCTGCCCGACTGCGCAAGGCACCGCGGCCGACCGCCTCTTGTTCGAACGATGGGAATACGGCGGCGCGGTTGTTCGACGTCGGATTTGCAGAGACCTACCGGTGGAGCTAAACCCCATGTGGCCCCCCTTGTACACCCTCCCCGGCCGACACCCAATATTCTACCCCCAATCGCCCAGCCCTGCAAGGTCTCGGCGGTTCGTTTTCAAAGAGATTAGCGCATCCTCGGCGATGGACCATTCTTCGTGGTATCGGACCGAACAGGTGATGACTACGCTCCGCCCGTCGCAAATGCCGCCTTTTCCAAGCGAGTTGTTGGTTTTGACGTTGGTGCAATGGATCAAGTCGACGCAGCCGTCCGGCAGCGACCCATGCTCAATCGACATCGCCGCGATCTGCCGGACGCGGACTCATTCCGGAGAAAGTGTGGTTGTCAGCTAACTACTGGTAGCGCTCCAAAGTTGATGTAAACAAAGTATGGTGATGACTTTCGGGGAAACAATTTCGGCCCGCGTCCTGCGGGCGGAAAGGAGTCAACACCATGCAGCGGAAGATAACCCCGGCGGAGCGGTTCCGCCAACAGCTGTTGGGGGCGGTGGCCGGGTCACAGGAGAGCTTTTCAGGGTATTGCCGACTGGCGGCGCAAGCCATGTTGCAAACGGCCATGGAGGTCGAGGCCACGGAGTTCATCGGGCGGAGCAGCTATCAGCGGCGCCAGGACGACCAAGGCATCTACCGCAACGGCTACAAGCGGCGGAGGGTAGCCACCGGCGAGGGATCGATCGCGTTGCACGTGCCGCAGACGCGCGACGGGCTCGAGCCGTTTCAGACCCGTATCCTGGAGGCCTATCGGCGTCGTAGCGAAACCTTGGAGGCCTTGATCCCCCAGCTCTACGTCAAGGGCCCGGCGCATCCGCACGAGGTCATCGACGTTCGGATCCGCGGTGCGGGCGGCGGTCGCAAGCCGTTGACCCCAACCGATCCGGGCTTGCGGCAAGCCTTGGACGCGCTGGTCGATCCCGTGACGCGCGGGCACCCGGAATCACCCTTGCGCTGGACGTGCAAGAGCACCCGCCAAGTGGCCGCGGAACTCCGCCGGCAGAACCATCCGGTGACGGATCGCACGGTCGCGGCCCTGTTGAAGCAGGCGGGCTACAGTTTGGAGGCCAATCGCAAGACGCGCGAAGGCTCGTCGCCTCCGGATCGCAACGCGCAATTTGAGTACCTCAACCGGCAAGTGATCGCCTGCCAAAAGCAACGCCGGCCGGTGGTCTCGGTGGACGCGAAAAAGAAGGAATGGGTGGGGGAATTCAAGAACGCGGGCCGGGAATGGCAGCCGCGTGGACATCGAAGAGCGGTCTGACGGTGCGTGCCGCCCCTTCGAGGCTCAGGGCAAGCCTGGACACGAACCAATATGAAACCGGCATCGAGGTCAGTGACCAGCAACTCGCCTGCATCAATTGCACGCCGGCCGCGTTTCACGGGGAGTGGAACTATACGATCCGACCGCGAAAATAATTGCTCAAGTTATTTGTTCGCGGATCCCAAGGCGGCCTTTGGCCGCAACTAAACCCGCCGTTCGGCGGGCTGACCGGTTCCTATAGCACATGTGGCGTTCTGGCCTGACCATGGTTGTTGTGCAGGCAACCTTGGAAAGGAGAACGCCGTGCAACAGTTTATCACAAAACATCGGTC